>Ga0180007_10000310_pt1 | contig 86965 bp, 83 predicted proteins | sample MM_PC_MetaG_FD_121122 | JGI IMG/M metagenome (GOLD analysis project Ga0180007, IMG submission 121122) | Groundwater microbial communities from the Aspo Hard Rock Laboratory (HRL) deep subsurface site, Sweden - MM_PC_MetaG | ecosystem: Environmental > Aquatic > Deep subsurface > Groundwater...
GTACTTCCCACTGAAGGCCCTTGGTGGGAGACATAGGGAATCAGAACGAGATGCTGCGGTGCTTGATTGAAACCAGAAAAAGGATGTCTGGCTCGCACAGGGTTCGCGGCCCGGCGGCCGCACGCCTATTTCTCTGAGAGAAGCCATTAAGTCATTGAGGGCGATTCGGTGATGGAAATGGTCGGATCTTGCAGAGGGTGCAAAAGAGAGATTCCCGAATTGGCGAGCTACTGCCCGATTTGTGGAGTTCCTGTGAAAGCAAGTAAGCTTGATGAAGTTGAGACAGATTATCGCCGCAAGCTCGTTCATGTTTCCTGGTGGGAGGTCTGGTCTCAACTTGACAAAGGCATAATTAAGACAATGCCTACAATACTGATAGCTAACGGCGTATTGATAGCTGTAGCATGGATGAATGGCGAATCGTTGTATGATGAACCTAAAGTGACAGAAATTGCCATGATAACCCTGTCAATCTTTCTATATCTATTCGCTTCTTCAATTATCTTAAGCGAAATTATTGAAAATCAGCTGACGAAATACACAAGGCAGGCAAGTATTCAGAAGTCAGAGGTAGTGGCATACAGCACAATGGCCAACGAATATTTCAAGGAATTCAACCAAGACGGCATGGCAAGAATAGGCTATGAGGATCTTAGGAACATTAGTCTGACTGCAGATGGAAAAATTTATGATTTCACTCTTCGCCCCATATGGCAGAAATCCAAATCAACACCTATGGAAAGACAAAAAGATATGAGACACGCCGATGAGAACCTTGTCAAACGGATGGACAAGCTCAATGAACTTGCATCATCATTCATTCAAGCGTTCAACGAGTTTTCAGGATTGGTGGCACCATATGTGGGCAAAATTCTTCGAACCTATGACTCTCACTATGCACCAGAGGCCGCCAAGAAAGGCGGTTTCCTTGGCATGTATATGTGGCTGTCCGGCATCATCAAGGACGATGTCAACTTCCGAGAGGCGCATTCAAAAGGCTTGATTGGCGAGGACACGAGAGAATTCATTGAATATCTTTTTAAGCATATTCATTCAGGAAATATTGACATTGGCAATGACGACCTAAAGAACGCCCTTGCTGCGGCGAATGTTACCAAGACAGCACAGGACACAGCGATTGCCCATCGTGACGAATTGAAAATATCACTGGAAGCAAAGGAATACATGTTCTTTTCTTGACATCCAACATTACCCCTCACTCAATTCATCCAACCATCATGAGGCAACATGACAGAGCGAAGGGATTCTTGCAAGATGCCCGCGTATCGAGTTTTATAGACTTTAGAGGAAGTGGAAATGTGTTTGAGCCGGGTTTCCGGGCCTTACAAAGACGCGAGAAAATAGTACTCATCAATGAAAAAATCATGGTGAATGACAGAAGCCCTTAAGCCATCGAGAGTGATTCGGATATTGGAGGATGTGGCATGATCGAGATGGCGCAATCATGGGTGAGGGCCAAGAGATGGGCGTCTGTAGTATTGCTGGTAGTGATAGCACTCTTTCTGTTCTGCTTTTTCTACTTCGGGTCCCGTGTCTAGAGCCTCCGGATTATAAGAAATAGAAAAGGGGTTTAGCTCCTGCCAATTCCTCGCTGATTGAATCCGAATCCTGACATACTGGCACCTCAGGGGTTCAAATCCCCTTCAGTCCTGACCTATCATGCTAAGTGCTGAAAAGTAAATGGTTTGTGGGACAACGAGGCAGAAATTCAATTCCCGCTGATTGACAAAAGAGCCAGATGGGCCCGTCGCGATTTGAACACGAGTCACCAGCACCCCAAGCTGGAAGGATACCAAGCTACCCCACGGGCCCGAGAAGGAAAAAATTTGAAAGAGGGCTCCCTATCCTCAATAGGGAGCCACTTCGTCTATCAGGTCCGCATGCGTGAGGATCATCCTTCGGCAGCAGTATCGATCGAGGTGTAGAGCGTCGAGGACGTCCTTCGGGGGCTCCCCCATATCGACTCTCTTCACGAATTCCTCGTATGCACTGCCGATGACCTTTCCGCAAGTGAAACATCTGACGGGTATTATCAAGGTAGATCACCTGTACGATTTCTGGCGATTCTTCCTTGCACCTCTGCCCAGAGGCGTTTTTGGAAGCTTTCTCCTCGGATCAGACACAAGTAGCGAACGATCGTATTTCATGAACATCGATTCGAGGTCCTTGTCCTCGAGGAACTGCACCATACCCTTGGCAATAGCGGTCCTTGAAGCTGAGGCCTGTCCCATTATGCCCCCGCCCTGAACATTCACATCGATGTTGACCTTCGATGACAGTTCGCCCGCAAGTGTCAATGGCTCCATGATCTTGGTTCTCGCAAGTGCCGGTTCGAATATCTCGATCGGAACGTTGTTCACCCGAACCAGACCCTTGCCCTTCCTGACGCTTGCGCGTGCGACAGCGCTCTTCCTCTTGCCGCTAGCAACAACAACCTTCATTTGTTCAACTCCCTGCTAGAGCCCAGTTCAAGTGTTATGTCCTTGAGATGTACATACTTGACGAGGTGTGGCTTCTTCGCACTCTCAAGGGTCTCTGGTTTCTGATCCTTGAGTGATTCAGGGACGCCGACATACACCCTGAGTCGCTTATAGGCAGCTCGTCCAGAGGGTTTCTTGTATTCGAGCATACCCCTGACTGAGCGCTTGAGAATCGTGTCCGCATTGCGCGGATAGTAAGGACCGTGCGTGCCCTGGCCTCGGGACCGCCTTTGCTTGTAGAATGCGAGCAGTTGGACCCTGTTTCCAGAGACAATGGCATTCTCGGCGTTCACTATGGCGATCTCCTCACCGTTGAGAAGACGCTTCGCGACATGTGTGCACAATCTCCCCAGAACGAGTCCATCAGCATCTATAACCGCCATCAGATCACCCCATAATCCTGACTTTGGAGCCCTTCGGGTTCTTAGCGATGAGCTCCTCAATGGACAGGTTCTGTCCACCAGCATTCTTCACTTTATCCTTGGCCTGTCCCGAAAACCTGTACGCGGCGACGGTTAGCTGCTTCGCAAGATCGCCGGACCCGAGCAACTTTCCAGGGATGACGACAACATCGTTCTCTTCCGCGTAGCGGTTGAGTCTGCTGATATTGACCTCAGCCCAGTTACTTGCTGGTCCCTCCAGACGAATTGCGATGTCTCGCCAGACAGGTGCCTCGTTAGTCCTGCTCGCGTCCTTCAGACGCTGTATCAGGCTCACGAGGTTGGGGTTCGTTTTGTTATTCTTCTTTCCCATATCTGACTCCTCCGACAACCAGAGAGCAGGCGTCTTAATGTGGGAACTGTTTATAAAGCTTTGCATAGCGACAATAGGCCAGTCCATCTTATCTGGACAGGGTCAGATGACGCTCTGGAATCGGTCGCGGATGGACCTTCGACACAGACCGTATCCCAAGAGCAACAATTATATGTCGGTCCAACAGAGAATATATACGAAGTAAGTAATACACGGGAAACCCAGCTGGGTTCAGGGATTTCAGATGATACGTTTTGGTCCTGCAGGAATACCACTATCCTGCAAAGGACGTACTTTAAAGGATGGCATCGAGGATGTTCACCGTCTCGGGCTTACCGCGCTGGAGGCACAGCTAGTCAGAGCGCATGTGCAAGAGAGGACGGCAGAACCCGAAGAGATCGGATTGAAACCGATCGAACTCCCCAATGACATGGTCATTGAGATCGTGAGGAAGAAGGGGTCGAAGGAGGAGGTCATCTATGACCTCGGAGAACCAATAAAGGTAGAAGACAGGCTCGTGACATTGTCGAGCGGCCTGGCCAATAACTATACCGACCTGAGGAAACTGAAGGTCATGGCAGAGGAATTGGATGTCGCGCTATCGATTCACACACCATACTACATGGACCTCGTGAGCGATGGCGAGCTGTCGTTCAAGAGCATGGACTCCATCCGATGGGGAGGTGTGATCGCCAAGGAGCTAGGAGGCACCATGGTCGTCACGCACCTTGGACTGTATGGCGAGACCAACCCCAAGGTGGCACAAAAACAGATAAAGGAGAAAGTCACGGAACTTGCAGGTTGGTACAAGAAACAGAAGATACCTGCACCGATAGGCCTGGAATTGAGCGGCAGACAGGAGATCTATGGCTCACTTTCGGAGATCACCAAGCTGTGCAAGGGTATAGACGGTGTAGTGCCGGTGATCAATTTCGCGCACTATCACGCAAGGGAAGACGGCCAACTCAAGGACCAGAAGAATTTCGAGACACTACTGGAGTCCACCAATGATCTGGTCAAGGGAGAGTACTACACCCATTTCTCAGGCGTTGAGCACGATAGCGGCAACGAGAAGAGATATACTTCGATCAAGAAAGGCGATCTCAGGTTCGAACCACTGGCCGAAGCAATCGTTGACAGGAACGATTCGATTACAATCATATCAGGATCACCTCTGCTTGAGCATGATGCCATGTACATGAAAGTCATCCTTGAGAGAGTTCTTGCGAAGAAGGTCTCCAAAGAAGTGAAGACAGTCTCGAAGAAGGAAAAGGCCGGATCCAAATGAAGGAGAGCGTCGACTATATCCTGAAGAGCATTCAGCAAACGCTCGAGAACGAGGTCGAGGAGACAGACAAGTTTGTAGATGCCATTATGGAATCACGCAGGATATTCATCTATGGTGTCGGCCGTTCCGGCCTGATAGCCAAGGCATTCGCGATAAGACTGGTTCAGATGGGGTTGGAAGTCTATTTTGTAGGAGAGACCATCACACCCATTGTCGAGGAAGGGAACCTGGTGATAATCGTGTCGCACACAGGTGAGACGATGTCCGCCATCCAGACCGCGAATATCGTACGAAGGGTCGGGGCGAGGGTGATCACGATCACTGCCAATGCCCACTCGAAGCTCGCGAGCGCATCCAATCTAGTCATGTTAATACATCCTCCGAAGGACGATGACAGGAAGACTCTCGCACCGCTTGGAACCCTTTTCGAGAATGCCACCCTGATCTATCTCGATAGCATAGTCGCCAGGCTGATGGAGAAGCTCGGGCAGAGTGAGGGGTCTCTCAGGAAGCGGCATGCGATCTGGGTCTAGACACGATCCATAATCTCGTCCGTTTCGAGATTATCCGCAGATTCCGTTTTTGATTTGATCCTCTGCTTCTTTCGTATGAGATAGAACGCCAGCGCAGATACCGTTGCGATCGCAATGAGTCCGACGAACGCTAGCAGATATTCCATTATCCAATCGCTGACCCCACCAACAAATCCCGATTCATCGATTCCGATGATAGTCTCGTCTTCAATTGAATATGTATCATTGGAGATAAGGAGGGCGGAATGCAGCATCAGACCAGCGCCTGTCGTGTAACACGATGAGCCAAGGATATGATCATATGACGATGAACCGTTGCTCATCCGTGCGGCCGTGCCCCACAGAAAATGTGCCTGGGAGGCATTATCCTCCTTGGTGTACATAATGCGCTGGACCACGTCATCTGTCTGCCTGAGAGGTCTCGTATAGTCTGCACCGAGAAGAGTCTCATCGTCCCAGCCAGACAAGAGCGTCAGAACCTCATCGGATTGGAAATCATCCTCGGTCACCACAAACGAATTCGTAGTTCCTCCACCTTGCAGGAATCGCTCAAGTGCGATGTAATCCGCAGATGTGGAATTGGTGATCCGAATCGTCATGTTTACGCGCATTTCAGTCTTGCCAGACACTATATAGCTGCCTGTCGGGGTGGTATAGGTGACAGGTTTCTCAGTCAAGCAGAACCAGAAAGTGACATTCGCCCAGTCCTCGATGATGGCTGGACCCTCCCCAGATATGTTGTACACCGATGTCTCCGCAGACATGCTGAACATGGCGTATTCGCCCATATCGGGTGTGTGACCCTCGATTATCGAGGAGAGGTGCCATGTAGCATGATTGGAATCGAAGAACACTGTGCCGACGGCCTCTGATCGGCAAAAGACTCCATTGTCATCAGAGTCATTGAACATATGGATTCGAGGGAAACTGGCCTCGAACGTCGGCGAGAATGGATCATTCGTATGCCAGAATATGATCCGTGGCCAGTCATTGGTCACAGCAACAGAAAAAATGCCAGATATAATGCTCACCTTGATCTTGTCGGGTGAGACGACGAGAGTATAGTCATCGGCTCCAGACACGTTCACAGGGAGGGACGATGATACCATGGCGATCACCGCGATCATGCAGACAAGTCGATACACATTCGTCACTCTACATCTCCGGCTCCTCATTCCTTAACACAAATGGACCCGAAAAACCTTTCCAGAGATATTCGCACATACCATATGTATTCATCTTGTTCTGAGCCGGCGAGTGCGTTGACGATTCTCGACAGCCTCACTTTCACGAGCGGCGCAAGTCAGGGCAAATGGAACCTCGCAATACCCCTCGTTCGAGAGCTTGAATACCTTGATATCGGCATTTATCGGATCAACTACAAGCGCAGAATGGAAAGGCTGGTTGAACATGGTCTTTTGCGTATAGAGGTCCGTCTTTGAAAGGAAACACGTGTGTCCAGGATGGGAGTGGTACCAGCCGACTATGACATAATCGAATCCAGATCGATCGAGTTCGCCGAAGAGTCGCGGAAGCGCCCTATGGTCAAACCTGACCTTCGCGGTTGTGTTCTTCAGAGAGGTTGTGCCGATATCCCAGACGATTGTGTACGTCTCACCTCTCCAAGAACACACTTCGCCCAACATGAACCCCATCACCTCGAGTCTCTTTGGAGCCGATTCCTCCGCTTGAGACACGATCTTGCAGTTTGCAGCTTCGGACAAGTACACCTCAAAAGTCGACCCAGATTCAAGGACTCGATGGAATACAGAAAGGGATTCCTCAGATAGCCAATCATGAGGACCAATGCTGTCAACTGACGGCGGCGCCGTCTCTGATATCTTGAGCTGGATCTCGCTAACGATCCTGGGTCTAGGCATCGGAACCCCCCACGATCCTGATCCTGCGGTCCGTCTGATCCATCACCGTAGGAGGCTGATATCTCATACGATTGAAGTATGCAGCGGCCCGAGTACATGTGTCGCACCCGAACGGGTTTCTAGGATTCGGATTAACCAGAAGCGACTCGATGCCCCTTATGAATGTGGCCAAGGTCGAGCTGAAATCCCATTTCTCCAGCAATCTCGTACATACATAACCGCCGTCCTCGGGAGGCATTATGTTCGGATGGAAGATGGGAGTCTGCCACTTGACGATCGGTTTCTCGACGGGATATTCTTCACTTATCAGAATCGCGATCTTGTGGACGAACCTGTGCACGATCTTGTTCTCCTCCCATGTAGGACCTGGCACGCGGAGCATATGCACGTTGATCAGGATGGGGAAGGAGATAAGGGTCGGATCAGAGACGGTGATATGATGTCTGAGCTCACGCTGACATATCTCTATCTCGTTTTTCAAACGCTTTCTAAGCACATCCACCGGAAGAGACATCCCGACTATCCGCCTTCAGGATCTGGAATGAGTTCCAGCACATCTTCGGCAATTATCCCGGAATCCTTTATCGGGGAACCACCGCGAAGAACCTTCTTGCCTTTTCTCAGGACATATGCGCCCATGTCCTTGTTCCAAAAAGTGGCAGCACTCTCGATGATCTCATCGACGGTATTGTCACCCTCTAGCTCCATTTCGACTGCAGCACCGGTCTCTGCATTCTTAACTTTGAGTCTGAAAGTCAGAAAGATCGCCTATACGACTGACGGCTGTTGACATTATATCGTTTTCGGATACCTGTAGCAACATCGGAGGCCTCAGTGATTCGGACAAAGCGGATCGATATCGAATTCCAGCTCTTCTGAGACATTCCTCTGACCGTCGTAGAAGAAGGCATTTGACAGCATCATATCAGTCCTACCGGATACGAACTTCAGGCACTCCCTGACCATGATAGCCGATATGACACTCGTGGTCGTGATCTCGGCTGGAAGTCGAGGTTCATGGAATACCACATCCTTCCCAGTACAGCTGAAGCGAAGGTTCGCAACCTTCGCATGTGATTTGTTCATGCCACATTGGATGCATGCGCCATTCGGGGGATTGGCAACGAAGACTCGGCCAACGAACCCCTCCATCCCGCCATCGATCAGAGTCTTCCCGAATCGATAGGATCGTGAATTCACATGGAGCCGAGTAGGGATATTGTCAAGACAACCAAGTATGATGTCGTGGACCCTATACAGCCCTTCATCCAATTCCTCGATCGTGGATGAGATCGATTCGACATTGGCATGCTCAGAGAGGGCATTCATTCCACGGGCGACCACTTCGGCTTTGGGACTCCGTCTGGAAACATCCACTCGTGAGAAGAAGAGACATCTGTTCAGGTTCGAGCCCATGACGTGGTCCATATCGACAACTGTCACATGACGAAAGCCTGAGAGGACCAGGTTCTTCCCGACCTCGTTTCCCAAAGCACCTGCGCCAACCATCAGAACCTTGGTTCTAAACACCGCGTCGAGGTCAAGCCATCCTATCCGACGAGCTCTGTCGAAGGGCTCGTCATCTACCGCGCCTATCCTAAGCTGTTCCTCCATCGGTCAGTGATAAGGCCCGAAATGGAATTAAAGGTTGCCTCAATCCCAGGTCAGCTTCCCCTTGCGCATCAGTTCGGTCTCTCGTCCCGAAGCGGTCACTGCAGTTATCGTTGGGGCCTTGACCAAGCCGTCCAAATGGATCAGGGAATCCGCGTCGCCATCATAGTTGCTCCCAACTGCGAAGTGGCATGTGCCATAGACCTTCTCGTCCTCGAGCATGTTTGCGACAATTCTAGCTTTCCTGTTGAGACCGATGCCCAGTTCACCGATGCTCTCCGTGTTCTTGATGTAACTCTCGACCTCTGAAGATTTCAACAGACCGTCATTGCCCATCGAGCGGGCCTTTCTCTTGGCGATCCTAATTGAGTTCCTCAGAGCATTGGCCTCCTTTGTGCCAGTTATCTTCGTTATGTATCCGTCCTTGATGTGAGCAACGATGGGATCGCGTATCACGATCTCTCCATCGTTGAGGACGATGGACCCATCGAATGCGATTACGCCATTGGTGGTGCCCAATGCGGGAGAGACATAGACTTCGCCCGAGGGGATATTCCCACCACGGCCCTTCTTCCTGAAATCCCCGTCATCCATCTTGGCGATGCGGCCCTTCGACCCGATCACAAGATCGGTTCCCCCTGGAGCGGTAACCCTGACTGTTTCGGAACCTTTGAGGATCGCGCATATCCTTTTGCAGTCCTTCCTCAGACGGGTGTAATCGATCGGGACTGTCCGTCTGAACATGTCGCGGGTGATACCAGGAGACCAGAAGGCTCTGGCCTTCTCCTCCTCGTAGAGCATTTCGAAAATGTCATTGTACTTCCTCTTCCCAGTATATCCTTCGAGAAGGCCGTGCTTATCCTTCCCGAACCGGTCCTTGCTTATCGACAGGATCACATCAGGCTCCGAAGACATCGCCGTGATGACATCCTTCTCCGCGAAGTCGAACTGACCCTTCTCCCTCTGGAACATCAGGACGGGCTTTGCCTTGACATTCATCGCTGCATCGAAGATCGCCATCGATATCTCGCGAACGTCCTTGTTCGGGTTCGATATTATCAGAATCCGCTCGTCCTTCTTCAGAGCTAGAACATCCTTGACAGCAGCTTTCGCGCCCACTGCCAGAGAACGATCGTATCCTCTGCCTTCTGAGAATTGCATGCCCTCACACCTTCGGGGGTGATTCTGCTACATCCCACTTAAGTCTTCAGTCGAGGTAGTTCACCTTAACGGGACGAACGCCTGCCATTTCATCGTATTTCGACAGGAGTGCGATTATCTGCCCCTTGACTGATCGCTCGATCCCCATCGGCTCGTGCTCTTTAAGGATTCTCCGCGCTTCGTTTCTCGCAGCGACTCTGAGAGGTTCCGTGTCCGAACCTATTATCGGCGGAAGCATGGCGATCTCAGGTAGGAGCATCTCCTTCCGGAAATTGCGCAGGGTGTGCGGATCCTTCATGAAATAGCCGCCAGGACCGACTCTCGATATGACATCGAAACCCAATGTGCTATCGGATACCTCTACCCCTCTCCAAGCGCGCAGGACGTTCCGCCACAACTCGCAATCCATCACGATCTGCTCGACCGACTCGACCCCAGAGCGTTCGAAACCGCCGATTCCGACGATCTGATCGGCCCCGGCCATCGCGGGAAGGAGACTGCTGATCGCCTTCTGGTATCCGATCTCGTAGCCAGGCACACAGCCCGACGCCGCGGTCCCGCCCACTTGCGAAGGCAGGCCGTATCTGCGGGCCATCTGGCAGCCAGTAGCATTGATCAAAGCACCTTCGGTCGAGCCGGACAGGAAGACGCCGGTCTTCATGTCCATCGGTCCAGACTCTGAGCTGTAGAGGATCGGTGCACCTGGTTTTGCCAGCTCAGATATGACTGCGCCCGCGAGGTTCTCGGCGTTGACGAGCGAGATCGTACCTGCAAGCGTCACTGGTGCCACGGACCCTGATATGGCCATGGACAGGTGGACGACTGGAAGGCCCGCCTTTGCGAACTCGACGACAGCATCGATATCGCCCTCCTCGTATCTGAGCGGGGTTATGGGCGTGTGCGTGATCGAGATTATCGGCCTCTTGGCGAGTCCCTCCTCGGAACCAACTATCGCAGCGGCGGTCTCTATCTGGAACCTGGCGTCCTCGATGGAGCCCGCACCGTGCTGAATGTGTTTCCCAGTGTTGAATATCGATGCGATGAATTCGTGATTGTTGGAAACATCAGGTGGCAAATCTGTGGCGACGACTTCTGGCCAATATAGATCCACTTCGGGCATGGCGTCGCACACACGCGTGAGGTCGATCAGATCCTTCATGGTAGCTTTGCGCTTCTTCTGAGTATCCATGTCCCAGACATCGGTCGGCTGTCCGTCATTGACGCCGTATATCCTATCCACTGCCGGAAGTCTCAGATCCCATCTCTTGTCTCTACCACACATCGTGAATTCCTTAGGGGCCTTGGACAACGCCTCCTTGACCATCGCCTCCGATATCTTCACAATCTGGGTATTCTCATCCACAATCCCCCCGGCGTCCTTCAGCATCTTGAGAACCTTGGGGCTCGTCACCTTGATCCCCACATTCTCCAGGATCTTGATCGATTCCAGGTGCACTGCATCTTCCTGTTCAGAATTCAATGGGTCGTAGACAGCCTTGGCCAACCTATCATCCGGATGGTGAAACCTATTACTGCCATAAAAACCCCGAAGTCGTTGAAAAGACAAGATAGATTATATCAATCAGGCCGGCAGACAGATCATTCCTTCGAACGGAACCTCTCGATTGCCTTCTCCTCGAGACGCCTGGACCGTCTAGCGAACGATTCCTTATTCCTGCGGACATCCTCGTCGGTCTCCAGCACCAGTTGAGGTACGGAGACAGGCCTGCCATCGGAATCGAGGGCAACCACGGTCAGATAGGAAGAACCCGTGTGCCTTGTCTCCCCTGTCCTCGGATCCATGGCTTCCACACGGACTCCAACCTCCATCGACGAGTGCCAGACAGCGTTCACGTTCGCCTTCAGTGTGAGAAGGTCACCGACATGGACCGGAGACAGGAAGGACATCCGGTCCACGGATGCCGTGACGACGTTGGTGCGAGTATGCCTCGTGGCTGCCACATAGGCTATCTCATCGACCATCTTCAGGATGGTGCCACCGAAGACATTCCCGGCGACGTTGGCATCCTGTGGCATCATCACCCTGGCGACCATCGTCTTTGATTCAGAGACCGTCCGTTCATCCATTTTTGACACCTGAGTTCTTGTTTCTTCCGACCCAGTCACACGACCGGAGGGGTAGGTGGCTCCGTAGACTTTGGCTCCTGCGGCTGCTGTGGAATCCGATTCTTCCGCGTGAGCAGGATTATTGTAGTGACCACGGCGGCCAATGCCACCGCACCCACAACAACGAGCATAGTAATCAACACTTTCGAGGATGCGTCATACTTGCATTCCTTCAATTCCAAAACGACAGATGGCACGCTGCCACCTGACTCATAGTCAGCAACCTTGACATAGTAACCCATCTCGTAGCAGTACCACCGAATTTCGTAGCTTTCATCTGACTCATCCGTGACGGTTATCTTCAAACAGTGAAATGTTCCCGCATCGGTTGCCAGCGATTCTTCGGTAGATGCAATCGAGAATGAATAGGTAATCTCATCCGCATCGGTGGATGTGTCCGTCAGCATTCCCTCCACCCACTCTGTGGAAGTGGTGGTTTCGAAGACGATTTCGCTCCATGAATCGCCAGGACTCATCACGCCTGGCACCAATCTGGACCCGATCGGAGGAGATGACGTCGTGACATAATGCGTTTCAGTCCTATGAGCAAGCTCAGATTGGCTCGTAGTTATCCATGAATATATATCGTCCTTTACGGTCGCCAAGCCATCCTTGAGCTCATATGTGAAGCCCGAGTACACCACCGACATTGAGGTGTTCATTCCATCGATCACTCCACTCCCGGAGATGCCTCCAGAATACTGAATCACATCCACGGCATAGGTGTCGCTTCCGATCGTAAGCGTGTCCTCGTCAACGACCGTCAGAGTCAGTGACCCAATGACTTCGATGCCATCCATGATCATGGACATGTCATATGTCCAGTAATCGCTGTTCGACCGATCCAGATCAAGAGCAGTGACAGGAATAGAGACCACGCAGAATGCGAGCGCTAATGCCACTGCGAACGCACGCATAATATGTCGTTCAGAAGAACGCCTCATCCGTATCCCATTCGACCAGATTCTGAATGATGACAGGGAGAGGCATCGAGTGGGAAAAGCCTTTTGATTTGATTCTGAGCAGATGCCAAAGCGACGGGAAAGCATATATTGCCGGATACTGTAACCATCGCCAGTGGCCGCATGAACGGGGAATTCGTCGTCACGCCCTATGGAGTGACCGGAGATGTCGATTACGACCAGCTGATTGAGAAATTCGGCACTAAGAGAATCGACAGGACGCTCCTTGACAGGATAGGTACATACGGGCCAGTGCACCACATGCTCAGGAGAGATGTGTTCTATTCTCACAGGGATCTTGAATGGATTCTCAACGAGTACGACAAAGGGAACAGATTCACGCTCTATACCGGTCGCGGTCCATCGGGCCCGATCCATCTGGGACACCTCATGCCATGGTCGTTCGCCAAGTATCTTCAGGACATCTTCAAGGTGAAATTGTGGTTCCAGCTAACGGATGATGAGAAGTTCCTGTACTACGACAATCTCACGCTCGAAGAGACGAAGAAATGGGGGATGGAGAATGCACTGGACATCATCGCCCTGGGGTTCGATCCGAAACTGACGAACCTGTTCCTGGACACGGAATACATCAAGACCATGTATCCGACGGCCGTCAGGGCGGCCAAGAAAATCAATTTCTCCACCATCAAGGCGGTCTTCGGCTTCGACAATTCCAATAATATCGGGAGCATATTCTTCACAAGCATACAGACGGTCCCTTGCTTCCTCGAATCGATCGAGCAGGGCAGGAAGGTGCCGTGCCTTATCCCGTGCGGGATAGACCAGGATCCTCATTTCAGGATAACCAGGGACATCGCAGAGGGATTGGGATACTACAAACCAGCACTGATACATGCCAAACTGATGCCTTCTCTCGCTGGTTCTGAAAAGATGTCGACCTCCTCGAAGACGGATACGACGATCTTCACCGTCGATGACAAGAAGACCGTGAAGAGGAAGATAATGAGCGCGTTCACCGGAGGCAGAGTATCGGTGGACGAGCAGAGGAAACTCGGTGGGTCTCCAGAGATCTGTTCGGTCTACCAATACCAATCATACTTTTTCGAGCCGGATGACGATAAGCTGAAGCAGTTGTTCGAACAGTGCAAGTCTGGGAAGATCCTCTGCGGAGAGTGCAAGGGAATCCTGTTCGAGAAGGTTTGGAAATTCCTCGAGAATCATCAGGCCAAGAGGGAAGCGGCCAAGGAGATAGTCGATCAGTTCTTTGTGCGCGACTGATGGGACAATGATGATTACCGATGGAGTCGATTCGCTATCAGGGTATTCGCTTTGAGGCTGAAACCTATCGCCACCGTAGTCAACACGGTGTCTGAAGACATTCGGGACTGGGATGAGGTGGAGTCAAGGCTCGTTTTCGAGAAGGAATATGTGCCTGGATTGTACAAGTTGGAGAGATTCAAGCACATATGGGTGATTTTCGGATTCCATAAGAAACGTGGATGGTCTGCCCGGGTGCATCCGATGCACGATCCAAATAGGCCGTTGGTCGGTGTGTTCGCGACCAGATCGCCGAAGAGACCGAACAGACTTGGCTTGACCCTCGTCGAGCTTGTCAGTATCCGTGGCAACGTAGTCAGGGTCAGAGGACTGGATGCATACAATGGAAGCCCGGTCTGGGACATAAAGCCATACGAAAAGGAGATAGTCTATGACAGCCAGGACCGCCGGAAAAGTAGATAAGCCGTATGCTCGATGAACCTCTGACATGGCAGACGAAGACGTCTTGGAACAGCTAAGCTACTCCGAGAAGAAGGTCTTGAAGGCCTTGCATACGCTCAAGACGTCCACTCCCGAGAACATACAGAAAGAGGGCGGGCTCGACCAGGTGGTCGAGGTCATGAACGCAGCGTCATGGCTTCAGGCGAAGGGATTGGTCGAAATAAGAGAAGTAATACGCAAGAACTACTCGTTGAAACGAAAGGATGTCGCTGCCAAGAAGCTGCCCGAAAGAGTCGTACTCGAAGTCGTCATGCAGGATTTCGGAGGCAGGGTGTCCCTCGCCGATCTAAAGGCGTCGGGCAAATTGAAGATCGAAGATATCCAGATAGCGCTTGGATGGATCAAGAGGAAAGGTTGGGGAGACCTCACCAAAGAGGGCCCCGACACCATCGTCATAATGACTGACAAGGGCAGGGCTGCCCTATCAGAGAAGGGCGACGATGAACTCACAATCGAGAGGCTTGCGACGAGCGAGCTATCGGAAGAGGATGCTCCAGAAGGAGTGCTCGAAGCGCTCAAACAACGCAAGGATTTCTTGAATGAGAAGCATATCGTCATCAGGACGATAGCGCTAACAGAAAAGGGAAGCGAACTTGCCGCTCGTCCTTTTGAGATGCGGGAAGAGGTCGCGCAGATCACGCCTGAGCTCATCCAATCAGGGAAATGGAGAGAGGTCAACCTTCGCAAGTACGATGTCAAGGCGTTCGCGCCCACCGCAATCGGCGGGAGAAAGCATCCGATGACGCTTCTCATCGATCGCGTAAGAGAAGCATTCCTCACGATGGGATTCACCGAGATACGAGGACAGTATGTCGAAAGCGCATTCTGGAACATGGACGTCCTCTTCACGGCTCAGGATCATCCCGCGAGAGAGATGCAGGATACATTCTATCTGAAGAACCCTGACAAGATAGATCTCACCAAGGACCGGGAGCTCGTGGACATTGTCAAGCAGGTCCATGAGAACGGCTGGAAGACAGGCTCCCTCGGATGGAGATACGACTGGAAGATAGAGGAAGCGGAGAGGGCTCTGCTGAGGACACATTCGACGGTCAATACAGCGAGATACATCGCTGAGAATCCGGAGCTCCCGTTCAAGGTATTCTCCATTGGCAGGATATTCAGGAGCGAGGCGATGGACTCGACCCACCTTCCAGAATTCACGCAGATAGAGGGCATCGTCTGCGAGGAGGGGGCCAACTTCAACATGCTGTGCGGTCTGCTCAAGGAATTCTATAGACGCATGGGTATACCTGAAATGAGAATCAGACCGGCTTACTTCCCGTATACTGAACCATCCCTTGAAGTCGAGATACTATGGAAGGGACAATGGATGGAACTTGGAGGAGCGGGCATCTTCAGGCCTGAGGTAACCGAACCTTTGGGTGTGAAAGAGCCAGTACTGGCCTGGGGGCTTGGACTGGAGCGGCTCGGAATGCTCCTATGGGGATTGGATGACATAAGGGACATCTATGTATCAGACATCGACTGGCTGAAGAAAGCACCTCAAGTGTGAATTTTCTTATTCCGATCAGAGCTCTTTGATCTCGATCTTCCATAACGACGCATCTTCAATGTGAAGCAACGAGGACACGAAGAATCCATAGGCCATCACCACAGTCAACGTGATTCCAGCAGCAAGACACCAAATCGAGACCCCGACAGCGTCAGCATACGGGTTGGTCACTACAAGGCCAATCAGCGCCATGGCAGTTGTTGAATTCATGAGGAGGGAGAACACACGCCCTGCATCTCAAATGAAGGCTCCTGCCCGTCAGGTGACAACATTCCAATTAATTAGCACTGAGATTGTGCGGACACCCATTGAGAAGTTTAAATAGTTCTAGTTCAAGTCATGAGTAAGGAAATGGTTGCCATGTCAGATGATATTCCTATTCCCACCAAACCGTTGAAGAGACAAGTATCCATCGTGAATTTGATACTTGTAACTGTATCAGTTGGAGTTGCCGCGATTCTTCTCACCGCAGTCATCATGAGTCCATCACTATCGCCGCTAGCTTCAGTGCATGATTCAGATGGAGATGGCCATGCAGATAGTGCGGACGATTTTCCAGATGACCCATCGGAATGGTCCGATTCGGACGGGGACGGCATAGGAGATTTTTCTGACTATTTCCCGAATGACGTTTCTGAATGGAATGACACCGATGATGATGGATACGGAGATAACTCAGACGAATTTCCAGAGGACAAGAATGAATGGGCAGATTCAGATGGCGATGGCGTGGGAGACAATTCTGATGACTTCCCCGACGACCCAGATGAATCTATAGATACAGACGGAGATGGCGTCGGAGATGGCGAGGACGAATTTCCTGAAGACTCGTCGGAGACCTCCGACTCAGACGGCGATGGTGTTGGGGATAACGGGGACCTCTTCCCGGATGACCCGCACCAATCTGCCCCGACTGGAGAGTTCGAAGGATACGTCGAACCCTATTACTTCAATGAGATCTTCCTGATGGTGATCAATATGAGCATTGACACCTCATGGGATGATATCACAATCTCGATCTCAGATGGATATCACGACTGCGCATGGGAGCCGTCATCGGATGATCTGAGCCACGAACCGGATGATGTATGGCAGTATAGCAGCGCGATCTTGGGCGACCGTATCATCTCCTTGGCAATCATGGATTCCGGTGCTGACGGCAACATGTCCGATGGGGACATACTATGGTTCACCGCCAATAATGAAGGATTCCGCTATGGAACGGACTATGTAATCTCGGCCACATATGAACCGACCGAAGGGATCATCGCTGAATATACATGCAATAAAGAACCACTATATTGTCCGCACCTGTCAGTCGATGGAGAGATGCTCGCGGACGGCGTGATGTTCACCATCGTGGAAATAAGCACAGAGATAATCTGGTCAGACTTCGAAGTAGCGCTTTCCGATGAAGAGGATACCGTTACCTGGAACATGTTGTCTGAAGATGATTTGAATGACGAACCTGAGGATTCGCAAGATTACGGATCGAGGGTGCTCGGAGATATCGTAGTAAGACTCACCGTTGTGGATGTCGATGGGAACGGGTATGCGAGCGTTTCCGACTACTTCATCCTCAACACAGATTCCTTTGAAGACTACACTGTGTACACCATCGCTTTCATCTATGAACCGCTCGACGAGATCATGTCAGAGGACATCTTCACAACCGACGGAACGACAGTATCGCCGACAACACAGTTGGTGAAGTCGACCATCATTAATGGCGTGAAATTGACTTTCGGTGCGGTTAGCGAGGCCACACCATGGTCCAATGTCACGATACTCATCTCGGATGGCGCCAATACCGCTGCCTGGACCAACATCACATCGGAAGATCTGACGGGTGGAGCCGGCACCAGGCACAACTACGCATCCGTGATGCTCGGGTCACTCATCGTATGGCTGAACATCACAGATCTCTCAGGGAATGGATATCTCAACAATGGAGATTACATGTCGTTGACGGCGAATTCGTTCGCATCGACGACAACATACACGGTGACGGTGATCTTCGAACCGACAGCATGCGAGATGACCCATATCAATTTCAGCGGTTGATCCAGACCGGGGCGAATGAACACGTCAGAGCTTGCCCAAGGCAGTCTCTATCATAGCCGTCAGGTCGGCTGATCCGGAGCGCTCAGACAGCTCTTTCGCATCTTCGAGACAGCGTCTTGCCCGATCACCTTCACCCTTGTCCATCAACATGAGACCGAGTTCCATCTTCCTCTTGCCAAGAAGCCTCGGTGCTTCGACATCCTTGAGGGCCGCGAGGCTCTCCAGGTAGTACTCCTCGCTGGTCAAGAAATCACCCATCAGTTGAGACGACTTGCCCAGGTTCGCGTATGCTAACGACATTCCCAATCTGTCGTTCAATTCGGTGAAGACTTCTAGCGCGTTGAAACAATGTTCCTTGGCTGACGCCGGGTCGCCGATCTTGGCCAAGAGCTCTGACAGAGATGATTGCGCATATGCTCTCGTGCGAGGCTGCCCGGTCTCTGTCGCCAACTTCACTGCGTTCTCCAGATGTAGCCTCGCCTCTGCATGCTTGCCCAGATGAGCGCATGCGGCACCCATGTTCACATACACGTTGGCAAGGTCTACTGGGCCGAACCCGGCCGCACACTTCGAGAAATGCGAGATCGCCTCCTCGTACAGACCACGACCGATGAAGACATTCCCGAGCTCGAGATGGGCCATGAGCATACCTTTTGAATCCATGACCGACATCGAGTCGCGAGCGCTCGATTCGAGCAGCTCCTGTGCCCGTTCATAGTTGCCCAACTTACTCTCGACCACACCCTCACCACGGAGAGCCTTCGCCCTTTGGGCTGGCAGGTCCTGAGAGCAGTCGAGTGCTTCGGAGAACAACCGCGATGCCTGTTCAAGATCCCCTTGTTTGCTCCGGATCTTCCCTAGCTCGATCAGCGACTCGGCTCGCACGGAACCATTATCGCATCTAGAAAGCTCTTCGAGGAGACGAGTCGATGCGGAATACTCGCCGACCTTGTTCGCGGCCTTTGCCTTGAGCAGCGTGACCGACTGGACATACTTCGGTTTCTGCGGAATGAAATCCCTTAGAACCAACCACAACTGCTGGACGTTTCCATTCTCCATGAGAGACTCACCGAGCCTCGACATCATGATCTCCGATTCCAGATGCCTGTTCGCACGGATCAGATGATGTAGCCTCTCAGGGTCGTCTCCCACCTTGATGTAATAATCGGCGGCCAAGCTGTGCCAGGATGTGCGGATATCAGACGGCATCGAATCGTAGACGAAGCTCTGCAACGAGGAATGTATCTCGAAACGGCCTGGAGCCACCTCGCGGAGCATGGAACCCTTCCGAACCTGTCTGAGGTCCTTCGGTATCGCCTCTGCAGGGAAAGGCCTGTTGAATACCGAGGCAAATTGCAGCAGGGATTTCTCCTGGTCAGAGAGATCAGCGTAAAACTCCTCCTCGAGGAACTTGGATATCTGTGATTTGGCTTCGCTGAGACCCGAGACAGTTATCATCTCAAGAGAGAGAGGATGACCCTTGGTCAGGGAGGCGAGCTGCTTCGCCACATCGCCTTTGATGCCGCGGTCTTCTAATAGCCTGAGTGATGCCTTCTGGTCGAGCCCGTCGAGATCGATCTCACATACCTCGTTCCTGGCCACGACATCAGACTTGTCGTAGAATCGTGTGACACCCTCAGAGGTCATGATGATCTTCGCAGACCCGCTGCTGTGCCTGAACATCATGAAGAAATCAAAGAGGTCATTGGAAGCGTCGGCATCATCGAATATGAATGTGAATCCGTTCTCAGCAAGTTCCTCGTTGAGGAGAACGCTGAGTTCGCCGAGCTCAGCCTTCCCCGAGGTCAGATAAGCGGACAATTTCCGACATCCATTGTCCGAGAAGAATCTGGCCAATGAATCGATCAGACTCTTCGCAACATCCCAGGGTTTCACAGAGTGCCAAAATACTCTCTGTCCTGTGAGTTCCGATGCGACCTTCGCAACGAGCGTCGTCTTGCCGATCCCGGCGATACCTTTCACGCAGACGATCTTGCTGGTAGAATCAGACATTGCAGCGTGCATGGATGTGATTTCCCTCTCCCGCCCATAGAATGACTTGATCGATGGTAGCGGAGAGGATTTCCTGGTAGCCCGGGTCTTCGTACCATTCGTCATCGGGACTACCTTCGACGGGTCGACCATCGGATCGATCCCGTTATCCTTCACATACTGAACGATCGTCGCGCCATTTGATTTGCCCCCATGAGTGAGGAAATACGCCTTCCGCCTCGTCTTGCCTCTCTTGACATGCGAAAGACGCTCGTCGATCAATCCCGTGGACTTGAGCTTCTTGAGTTCGATCGCCGCGTGCGCACGGGATATGGAGCATGCCTGGGATATTCCGTCCTGTGTCACGTCGAACGGAACCTCGAACTTGTCCTCGTGCTTGACATATTGGTTCAGATGGAATATGATCCTCTCAGAAACTGTCAGTGTTCCACCCATGCAGCTGAATAATCTAAAAACCCGTTATATAAAGGCGATTATCACATGCAATCCGTGTTTCTCAATTCTGCCATGATACGAAGGAGTCTTCATTGCCTTCTTGAAGTGAATAGATCAATCGTTCGATGACGGGGGCGGCTCCTCATGGACGAGGAAGTGCACCATCGATATCGTGAATATGCCCACGAGCCCCGAGAGCAGGAATGGGATCATCGTCCCATCGAAAGGCGCTGGAAGCCCGAAATCCCGTCCTTGGAAAGCATCCCACAAGAATCCGCCGAGAGGAGCACCTATCACCGAGCCCATGTTGGTCATCGATTCGAGCAATCCGATCAATCTCCCGCGGACGTTCTCGGGGACAATGTCTGCCTGCAACGCCCTCAAGGCGGGCGATGATACCTGAAAGGCCATGCTCCTGCAGGCCAGCATGACAACGACAACCGCGAGGATTGGACTGAGCGGCAGGAGCATCGTTGCGATGAATGCGACATATCCCCCCAGGACAAACATCCGTTTCTTCCCGACGCGATCCGCCAACCTGCCAGATGGAAGCGCGACCAACGCCCCCAACCCCATGGCCACCCCCATCAGTATCGATATGACACCTGCGCCCATAGAAAAGCGGAACGCGAGGAACAGGACCACCAGAGGCCCGATGCTCGCAAACGAGAAGCCTTCCATCATCGCGTTCGCATACAGTATCTTCAGATGACGGAGCCTTTTGGGTTCTAGCCCTTCGGGGCGGATCAACTCCCGCAATCTGAGTTTCTTCTTGGTCCGATCGGCGACCTTCGCATCGGTCACCTTGCGCCACACGAGTACGGCGGCTATGACGGAGAGTGCCGCCGTGAAGTAGAACGGGAGTCTGAAAGCTTCCTGGTCTGTGTAACCCATATATTCACTGGCGAGTATGAATAGAGAACCGCCGACGAACGGCCCCACGACGAACCCCAGGTTGGATGCCATCACGATCTTGCCCATGGAAGCGCCCCGCTTGTTGGCAGGTGTGGAGTCGATGACCAATGCTTCCGTGACCGGCCAGACCATGGCGCTGGCCACGCCCTGGAACCCTCTCACGAAAATCAGGCCTACCCAGGAGTTCGGGACGACGAACAGGATCGCCAGCACCGCGTACAGGATGGTTCCGAAGAGGATCATCGGTTTCCTGCCCAAGCGGTCGGATAGGTTGCCGAACGTGGTCGCGAAGAGCGCTCTGGTAAGGACGAACGATGAGAAGAGGATGCCGACCTCCAGTCCGCCTCCACCGAGGAGTTCCACATAAGTGGGGAAGAGTGGCAGGATCAAGCCAAAGCCCAGGCTGATGATGAAATCGAGGCCGGCGAGGTAATTGACATTTCGCCTCGCTGCATCCGCATCTAGCAATGGCGGGCTCAAGTCAATCAGACCATGTTCCAGAGGGTCAGTGGGAAAGCTCCGCTCCGACCCTCATGTTCCTCAGGATGATTGGGACAAGGTCCTTTTTTGTTGCCCTCAAACCACAGTCCGGGTGGATGTACTCGATGTTCTCCCACCCGATGCGATCGGCAATCTGGCCGAGCTTCGTCTTGACCATGTCCGTTGAATCGATTTCCTTCTCGGACAAAGGGGTGACCGAGATGCATCCTGCACCTAGAGTCATCGTGTGGTCCTCGAACGACTTCTGGTCTATGTGCTCGATGTTCCTCTTCTCTGTTTGACCGGAGAACGCGAAGCTCAGTGTGGACACGTTCTCCAATCCCAGGAGATGGTTCACGATATCGAATCGTCCGATGTAGCCGCAGACATGCAAGCTGACATGGTTCCGTGGCAACCCTTCTGCGATCCTATCTATCAGAGCCACCCTGGCAGGCAAGTCCTTGAAACCCTGCGAGAGGAAGGGCTCGTCTATCTGCACATGGGCCCCTCTATCGATCAATGACTCCGCTATGGGTATGAGGGCTGAGGCGATGTCCTCGTAGAGCGTGAAATCGAGGAGTCCGCGGTAATGCGACTCGATCTTCCTCGAGGCGCACGTCATACCCAAAGTAGTCGGACCGGTCAGGGCGATCTTGACGGTGGTATCGGGGAACCTTCTGAGGATGGTGTCCAGGTCCTTGACCTTCGAGAACTCTTCGGGTCTTCCCCGAAGGCGGATCTTGCCCGATACGACAGGGAGACCGTCCTTCACATCGAGGCCTTGGAACGATTCGGCGAAATAGGATACCATATCTGACCGCTGCTCGCCGTCGGTGAGCAGATCCAGGCCCATGCTCTGCTGGAACTCTATCGCATTCACGAGAGCGTCTTCGATGTCTTCCGCAAATCTTGGAAGACTTCCGATTGTAGTGGTCCTAAGTGGCGCTGGCATCAAACGGGTCTAGCAGGATAAGGATATAAGGCATTTTCCTGACTAGATAAGTCCGGAGTGGACGGATATCGCGGATCGTATCCTTCGCTTGAAGAGTGGCTCATTCTTTTCGATGGTTATGGCAGGTGAAAGTGTTATTGCGGATATCGTCGGTGAGGTATGCGTGAAGATCATAGTCACTTCCTCCGAGGACAACGCTTCGATGAACATCAGATCCAGACTCCTTGAAAGGTCTGGATGGTTAGAGGGCGGCATGTTCGAGGAGCACCCGATCCTCCGCAGGGACGATTTCGCGATGGTCCAGGTAGACCGCATACACCTGGACGAGGATAACATCGATGAACGTGTTTCGAAAGTCCTAGGATGTGAGACGGATGTCGTCATATTCGCTTCCAGGCACAAGGCCGCGTCCAAGATACCAACACTGACGGTCCATCCGATCGGCAATTATTCTTCTGCGGATTTCGGAGGGAAGAGCGGCACTCTGTGCAGGTCGCATCCAGGCTTCATGACATCCGCTTTGAGATGCCTCTCGAGGGAGGCGCAGGGCATGGGGTTCGACGTTTCGTTCGAGACCACACACCATGGTCCGCTGCTCCTCACCGCACCTGCGTTTTACATCGAGATAGGAAGCTATGAGGAACTCTGGGGAAGAGAGGATGCAGCGGAAGCCATAGCGACATCGATACTCTCAGTGTCGGATGATGGATACCCATCCGTCATTGGAGTCGGCGGGGGGCATTACGCACCAAGATACACGGACATCGCCTTGTCCAGAAAGGTCTCGATAGGCCATATGGCAGCCAACTACGCACTCGATTCGTTGAGCGATGAGATGATATTGCAGATGGCTCAGAAGAGCGACGATGCGAAGATCGTCTACTTCCACAAGAAGAGCATGTCGAAACCGATCTACAGGGGTCTGAGCGAGAGGTTCGCTGCGCTAGGGATCAGGGAAGTGAGGAGTGAGGAATTCGAGCCGCTCTGAATCACTCGACCAACGTACCAGAGAAGTCCGAGCCGCATAGCGCGTTCTTCAGGTTGCCGATATCAGTGCCGTCCACTATGGCCAACTGGATCTTGTTCTTGGCGATTACCTGCGATCCTGCAGGATCGAACACCACATTCGGCCCCGCCCCAAGGGGATCAGTGCCGACCAGCTTGATGAGCGCTTCGTGGGTCATCCTTGGTATCTTCTTTGCGCTGCTGTCCTTCTTCGGGTCCGCAGTGTAAGCACCGTCCACCGATGTGGCATTGACGAGACGTTTCGCCCCGATACGTTCCGCGAGATATGCCGACACGGCGTCAGTTGTTATCCCGGGGCTCACACCACCCATGACGACGATGCGGTGTTCCATGCCCGCGACTGCAGCCTCGTCGTATGTCCGAGGTGGTTCGGGAGATGCGTGTGCACCGAGCGCGGTTATCAAAAGTCGCGCGTTCAGTCTCGTCGTCTCGATGCCCATGATGTCGAGGGCCCGCTCGTCCGCTCCGAGAGCACGGCCGTTATTGATGTAGAACCGTGCGATCCTTCCTCCGCCGGTCACGACATACACCTTGTGTTTAGACGAGATTTCGATGAGCATCTTGGACATTTTTCTTATGAAATCCGAGGAGTCTGGATCCCTCACCAGTATCGATCCGCCGAGGGACAAAACGACTGCATCCATCATGGTCAACCTTTATAATGACGAACGCTCTAACCTGTACAAAAAGCTTCGGACTGGATTCTCGTATGACTGAGCTAACGGAACTGCAGAAATACGAGTTCAGGAGAAGCCTCGAGGAGGTCGAGAAGATCTCCGGCAGAGGCACGGAACTCATATCGCTGTACATACCGCCTACGAGGCAGATCTCGGATGTTGCTGCCTACCTGAGGAATGAGTACTCTCAATCCTCGAACATAAAGAGCGCGAGCACGAGAAAGAACGTCCAAGCGGCCATATCATCAATCCTCTCGAGGTTGAAAGGGCAGCGACAGCCGCCAGGGAACGGCCTCGTCTTCTTCGTGGGGCACAAGTCGACCTCGGCAGACCAGACATCGATGGTTCAATACTCTATTGAGCCTCCGGACGTAGTCCAGACTTTCATATACAGATGCGATTCCGGTTTCTTCACCGAACCACTCATTCAGATGCTGGAGCAGAAGGACTCCTATGGGCTGATAGTCATCGACAGGGGCGAAGCGACGATAGGGCTCCTGCATGGAAAACGGATCATACCGATCAAGAACATACCGTCACTGGTCCCCAGCAAGCATGGCAGGGGCGGTCAATCCGCCCGAAGGTTCGAACGGTTGATCGAGATAGCGGCTCACGAATTCTACAAGAAGGTGGCGGATGTCGTAAACGAATCGCTTCTGACGAACAAGAATCTGAAGGGAGTGCTCATAGGAGGACCCGGACCAACGAAGGAATATTTCGTCAAGAGCGAGTACCTTCATTATGAGCTCCAGAACAAGGTCATAGACACATTCGACGTCGGGTACACGGACGAGTACGGCCTCAGGGAACTGGTCGAGAAGGCGAGGGATGCCCTCAAGGGCATTGACCTCATGAGGGAGAAGAACCTGATGCAGCGACTGTTCGAAGAGATCAGGAAGGCGGATGGTGGTCTCTCGATATACGGCGAGGAACAGGTCAGGAACGCCCTGATGATCGGTGCCGTGGACGCTCTCCTGCTATCAGAGGACATGAGGAGGGTGCGGCTCAGACTCACATGCCCCAGCTGCGGGTTCGAGAAGGAAACGATGACCCAGAACTCGTCAGACAATATCAAGTGCGATAAATGCCAGACAGTCATGAGGGCAGATGACGTCGAGGACCTCGTCGAAGAGCTCCACAAGATGGCGGATGCCAACAATACTAAGGTCGAATTCATATCTGGAGAGTCGGAGGAGGGCGAGCTGTTGAAGAAGGCGTTCGGCGGCATTGCAGGCATACTTAGATTCCGGGTGAACTGAGTATGGTTTCAGACACTTTCAGCAGATTCAAATCAGAGGTTTCGACGGTTTTAGCAGATGCGTTGGCAAAGCTTGGCGTCGATTCACCGGTAGTGCTCGACATTGCGCCTGATGGCATGGGAGACCTCGCGTTCCCATGCTTCCCACTGGCGAAGCAGATGAGGAAAGCGCCCAACGTGATCGCCCAGGAGCTGGCATCATCGATCATGGCGGGCGACCTTATAGAGAAGGTCGAGGCCAAGGGCGGATATGTCAATTTCCATGTCGGATACGACGGGCTGGCCCAATCAGTCATCGAGGACGCACTTGCCAGGAAGGACAGGTATGGCGCAGGTGAGCCGAAGAAAGATAAGATATTGTTGGAACACACGAGCGCAAATCCTACGGGCCCGCTGCATGTAGGCCGGGCCAGGAACCCGATCATAGGCGATACTCTGGCGCGAGTGATGCGCATGGCGGGGTACGACGTCTCGACCGAATTCTACGTGAACGATGTCGGTCGACAGGTCGTCGTGATGACCTGGGGCGTGAAGCATCTCAAGCTGGATGATGAGCCCGACAGGGATGCGGACCACTACCGTTATGTCCTATACTATCAGAAGGCGAACAAGTGCGCAGAGGAGGATCCAGCCATCCTGAAACAGATGGACGAGATGCTCTACAAGCTCGAGCACGGGGACGAGGAGACCGTCGCCATAGCGAGGGAGAACTGCGAGCGCGTGCTCCAAGAGATAAAGAAGAGCATGAAGAGATTGAACATCGAATACGATGGGATCACCTGGGAGTCCAAGTTCGTCCAGGACGGCAGCGTCGATCGAGTCATCGAGGCGCTGAAGAGATCAGAGTTCAGCGTCGAGGTGGACGGCGCGTATCACCTCGAATTAGAGAGTTTCGGAATAAGCGGAAGAGAGACAAAATGGGTGTTCACGCGATCCGATGGCACCTCACTCTATACCACGAGAGACCTCGCATATCACTTGGACAAATTCAGCAGGACGGACATTCCGATCAACGTGCTTGGCGAAGACCAGAAGCTTGGGATGCAAGAGCTGGCGGCCGCGCTGAAGATCATGGGCGTCGATAGGAAACCGGATGTTGTGTTCTATTCGTTCGTCTCCCTGCCCGAAGGCAGGATGTCGACTCGCAAGGGACGGGTCGTCTACATAGACGACCTGATCGAAGAAGCGACCGAGCGCGCGTATGAGGAAGTCAAGAGGAGAAGGCCCGACATCTCAGAGGAGAAGATGAGGGGGATCGCGCGCGTCGTGGGCGTCGGCTCGCTCAGATACAACATAATCAGGATACAGGCGGAGAAACAGATAGTCTTCAAGTGGGAAGACGCGCTCAATTTCGAGGGTGCGAGCGCACCGTTCGTTCAATACGCGCATGCGCGCGCGTGCTCGATAATGAACAAGGCTGTTGAGCTGAGCGGCAAGTTCGATGCTAGGCACCTGATCACCGACCATGAGAAGGCTCTGGTCAAGATCATATCGCGCTTCCCGTCGATCATCGAGGATTGCGCGGACAACAGAAGGGCGCATCCTCTCGCCGCGTACGCTCAGGAACTGGCGGCACAGTTCAATCAATTCTATAGATACATTCCAGTCCTGAAGGCAGAGGGAGAAGTCAGGGAAGCGCGGCTCGCATTGGTCGAAGCCAGCAGATGGACGATCAGAAATACCCTGATGTGTCTAGGCATAGACGCGCCCGAGGAGATGTAGTTCAGAACTTCAGATTCCACTCATCCTTGGAATAGTGGGTTCCGACCAATTCGTTCACAAGATCCGCTTCGAACCGGGTCAATTCATCTCGAACGAGTTCGGATCTCAAATGGTCGGAGAATGCTCGGGACAACCTCGATTTCACTTCGGTCATATCTGGGATCACACCAAGTACGTGAGATAGTGTCGTCACACGATCAGACGGTTTGGATGGTCCAAGGTTCCTTTCCCGGTCCAATCTCAGCACCGAGTCCATGACCTCGATATCCGTGTCGACAAGAACGGTCCCATGCTGCAGGACCGAGCCTTTCCGCCTCAGCTGAGCGCTTCCTGAGACCTTCTTCCCGGCAATCTCGACATCGTTCACAGGTCGATACCTTGCGTCGACTCCGAAGGATGATATGGCCCTGGAGACGATCGTGCATAGGACCTCGAATGACTTCTCTGGGGAAGCCGGTATGTCCGAGCGGGAGAGCACGATGGCATAGATCAACTGTCCTGAATCCGTGTATATCGAGCGACCGCCCGAACGACGCCTGATGATGCTGACCCCACGAGTCCGACACTCATCCAGGTCAAGCGTCTCGCACACCTTCTGGAAATGGCCCACCGAGACTGTCGGCGAGGAACGAATGTAGAAGTGGAGGGTGTTCGGGACCATTCCTCTTGAATGTGCCTCCAAGATGGCTTCGTCCAAAGCGCCCGAGACCGGAGGGGATACGATGCCACTGTCGACCAGACGCCACGATGCTTCACGCATGCTGATACATGACAAGAAATGAAAAGGTGAGTTAAGAGGTTTCGCAGGTTTTGAGACTCAGACAGATAAGGATTATACTTCTTCCTTGTCTTTCTCCTTCTTCTGCTGCTTCTCCTTCTCCTTCTTCTGCTTCTCGCGCCTCGGGCCTCTCTTGTCCCTCTTCATCCACCTGCCACGCAGGAAGAGTAGGAGCGGGACCAGGATGATCACAGCGAGGACACCGCCCCACAGGGCGATCTTCTTCCATCCGGCTTCCTTGACCGTGATGTCCGCGGTGTTCTCATCGACCACTAGCTGGTTATCGGAGGTCACATTGACCTTCACCGTGTATGTCCCTGGGCTGCTGAAGGTGTACGGGAACTTCACGAAAGCCGTGCCACCGACCTCGATGGTGGTGATGGTCGCGCCTGTCGTACGGTTCAGTATGGTGGACCATGTCCCCAGCTCGTCCTCAGTGCCATCGGCGTTCTCGATGTAGAACTTCAACACGATATCGGTAGCTACTGCGCTGCCACGGTTCGTGATGTTCACGACGATGTACCCCTGAGAGTCCTCGGTGAACTCGACCGGGTCGAACGTTATCTCATTGTCGATGATGACATTGGGCCTCGGACCAGCGCTTATGGTCACGGTCTTTGTGTATCCGTCCCAGTTGTCTGAGCTATCGGTCACATTCAACCTGACTGCGTAGCTGCCGCTTACCTCGAAGGTGTGCGTGACATTCCAGAGTCCGGTGCCGTTGAGCCACGAATCATCGCCCATATTGTCGTTGAAGTACCACGAGAAGTACAGAGCGCTATTGTTGTCGATGTTGTCCTTGGTCGCGTTCGCATTGAATACGATGACTTCGCCCTCGATCAGGCTCGTGCCCCACGATTCGTTCTTCACTACGAAGGACGGGTCGGGACTAGATGTATCGTTGACGATGACGGTCATCGTGGTGTTCTTCCAGTGTCCTACGACATCCGTGACATTCAGGACAAGGGTGTATGTGCCAGAGTCTTCCCAGGAGTACGAGACGTTCTTCTCATCCTCGGTCATGTAGACACGGTCGGACACATTGCCCTCGCCATATTCGATTTGGAACGATTCGATCATTCCGAGCGCATCGTCTGCGGAGACAACATCATCAGTCGAAGATGTAGCGTTGAACCATACCAGTTCGTACTGGTCGACCTTGAGCGTGTTGGTCGTCTCGTTGACGGTGAGTTCCTTCACGCTCAACACCGGGGTCGGGTCGCGCGCGTCACAGACGACCTCGAACTCAGTCTGGTTGACCATTCCAGATACATCCGTCACTGTCAGAAGCACGGTCCTGCTCGCGGATGCGGTCGTGTATGTATGGTTGAAGGCCAGCTCGCTGGTGGTCTCAGATGCACCATCATCGAAGGTCCATGTGAATTCCAGAGGGTTGCCGTTCGGATCGTAGGAACTCGTCGCGTTGAATGTCGCTTCGGAACCTACACGCACGACATATCCGGTCACATTACCGTCTTCGTCGGTCATCACATACGTGACGTTGGTGTCATCGACTCCTCCGAGTGCGTCAGGCATCATCCATTCCTCGAAGACCATGTCAACGGCCTGCGTCGTACCCACGTACTCTTCTGGATCAAGGACCACAGTCAGGTATCCGTATGATGCGACGTGCTCCCCGGTCTCCTCAGTGTTGTTGTAGACGAGTTCGTACCCGGATGGCAGCTCGATCGAATAGACTTGGTTCACGGACGCGGTGTCGTACCTCGTGTATGCGGTCGCAGTGTACTCCTCGGCACCGACATCCAATGCCTTGACGGATGTGTAAGCGCAATCATACGAGTATGCGACTCCATCGGTCGAAGTCACCAATCCTGTCGACAATCCGACGACAAGGCCAGTGACCGAGGTGGCGGATTTGTACACGGTATCGTTCACCTCTATGAGTGCATCGGTCGATACATGGACCGCGGCTTGAGTCGAGACCATTGCCGTGAATGCGCCGACCTCGCCTGCATCGATCGTTCCATCAGGAGCTCCTGCGCTCAGATCGACCTGCATCCTGAGGCTGCCGATATCGGCGTACTTCAGGCCAGGGTACGCGTCGTCATATGACCACACGGTATCCAGACTCAACGAGAATGTGTTGTAGTCAGCGCCGTATTCTATCGCGATCTGCTCGGTCCTCTGCGTCTGAGCATCGAGGGGGAGAGTCAGCGATATCGCGGTTGCACCTACCGTCAGGTACTGCATATATGCGGATACTCCACCTGCATCGACGCAGAGTGTATAGTCACCCGGGACCGCATCGAATTCGAAGAAGCTCCCGCCGGTCGCGCTCTTCATCAGGCGCTCGATCCATGGCAAGGATGTGTCGTTGCTGAGAAGGTACGCCACAACATTTGGTGCTGGGCCGTCTTCATCAGTCACGAAGCCGGTCACTCGGACGGATTTCGTAACGGTCAAGTTAGGGAAACTGTCGGAGGTCACAGCGACCGTGTTATCATAATACATCCTGTAGTTCTTCGCCTTCACGAACAGTGCATAATCCCCAGGCGTTGCGGAGTTGAACATGTTCACAGAGGCAAGACCGAGCGAGTTGGTGGTAGCCTGAGCGACGATCTCGTCAAGAACCGGGTCGTAGAACCCGACTGTCGCGCCAGATATCTTGGCGCTGGTCGATGCGTCCCTGACTGTCACATTCCACTGATGGACCTTGTCCGGGAATGCATCCAACGTGATGACGGGAGTGACTGTATAGTTGGTGAGACCATCGTACCTGAACTCCTTGGCACCCCAGAGGTCCCAATGGTTGTCAGAGGTCACATCAATCCTGTAATATCCCGAAGGAGCGTTCGTGGCTACGAACATGCCTGGCGATGCGTAGGGGACCAGAATGACCGCCCCAGTGTGCACATTCGTCAGGGTGACCGTAACACCCGATGATACTCCAGACCCGTCGGATACGGGCACATATATTTTCACCCCGCTTGGCAGTGCACCCTCGTTCGATCCGGGAAGGATGACCAAGGCGGACATCGCCATTACCAGCACGATGATGCTGGCTGATAGCTTACTCATTGCACCTGTCTTCATTCAATTGTCCCCCCCTCTCCACGGGTTTCAAACCAACATACCCCCTTGTGAGAAAGGTATTCCGGCGAATAGAGTGCCCCTTTATAAGCTTTAGGGGGCCCGCGCGCGCATCGAGGATATCGCCAGCGCGCAAGACGAGTCAGGACGAGAGAACTCAGGTCACGATCTTGTCCAACTGGTCCGTTTCGATGGCCCTTCTTATCTCGAGGGCCAGACGCCGTCCGGTGCTCATATTTGTCCGCCAGGTGGTGTTCCCATATGGATGTCCAACAGACATGTGCACGTTCGTCCCGCCGCCGACACGGGGTGCGACATCGTATATGAAGAACTTCAGGTCCTTGTCCACGCAGGTCTGGAGACAGAACGGACCGATTATCCCTGGGGGATAATGCTCCTTCGTGGCGTTCACATACTTCTCGGCCAGATCGAATGCGCCCTCGATCAGCGACTCTCGCATGGTAGCCGAATTGTGCCCGCAGACGGTGTACTCTGGCGTGGCCTGCTCGCCCATCAGCGTCATCTGCTGAGGTGCAGGCAGCCGGACATGGCCGTCCAACGATGTCTCGAACCTCCAGTCGACCCCAATGAGTTCGATCCTTTCCATCTTGCTCTCCAGTGGAGAGTAGAAGAAATCGAGGTTGAACACGGGACCGATGACATACTCCTCGATCCTCGCACCCTTAAGATCCTCTGCGGTAATGACATTGTTATATATGAGCTCTCGAGACTTCTCCCTGTACTCCTTGTAGGAGGCCGCTGTGAAGAACCCGCGTTCGAGCTTCTTCACCTTGTGATGCAGCTTGACAATGACCAATCGATCGATGTCATTTGGGTCCTGTATCCTCTTAGGGAAAGGCAGCCCCGCCTTCTCGAGCAACCAATAATAATCCCTCTCCTCGCCCCGTTCCTCGCTCCTCAGCAGGCTCCTGGTACCCATGAGCGGCACCTCGAACTCGTTCTCGATACGGTCGAGGGGGACATAGGATGTGAATGATCTGTTCGGGACGAAGATGACGTTCTCCTTCCTCAGCTTGTCCTGGAATTCGGGTTCCATCATCTCATTGAACTTCTTCAGGACCCAGCACTCGTCCACGACGCCTCGGACCGCCTTGCCGTCGGAATCGCGTTGACACTTGAAATATCGGCTGTACGTCTTCTCTCTGCCGGCCTGGCATATGCCCAGGGTCCTGAAACCTTCTTCAACGGCCCCGTCACATACATCCAGCGCAGAGTGGGATGCCACCATCCCGATCTTGGCCTTCTCCAGATCATAGCCCTCTAGGACGCCGAGAATCTTGTCCTTGTTTATCAACCGGACCTCCCCCTTTGGGTCGGCAATACTGCCACGGACCGAGTGATTGGGGTTTTGATATTTCTAGGTTGAGGGTGGCTCAAGGGCCATCTCGTCCAGCCTGACCGCCAACTGCGAATAAACGGCTTTGAACCCGAACTTCTCGTAGAGCGCCTTCGCCCGCGGGTAACTGGTGTGAAGGTAGACGGATGTAGTACGTCCAGCTAGTGAAGACATGGCACAACGCATGAGCTCTCCACCTATACCTTCGCCCTGTCTGGAAGGCGTCACGTAGATGTCATAGATGAGACCGATCTCGCCCTCCTTTCGGACGATGACGAATCCGCCGTCGGTCACGAATTGAGAGTAGTTCGGATCCGAGGACATCCGCCTGAGGCGCAACGACGCCGCAAACATGCCCTCGTCATAATATTCGGAGTACAACCTGATTATTCCCTTACGGTTGTCTCTCGAGAGTTGCCTCACCGAATGATTATGACCTTTCGGATCTTCGAGTATCATCCGCCACATGACCATCGGGTCGTACTCGCGTATGAACCTCCCCATGTTGTTGGAGAACACCGCCCACTTCTTCCTGGAAGCGGCCAGGAACCGGATCAGGCAGTCTGCCGCGAGCACGAGGTCCTCCTCGGACGAAGCCACCATCATTCCCTGCTTTCGCGACCCTTCCGAGACTATCCTGGCGGTCTCACCATCGTCCGTATAGAACCCCCAAGCCGTCCTCGGACCCAGGTTGATCCCCACCCCGATCATGTGATTCGTGTCCGTGAGTTGGGGGATTGCGCCACTGTCATCGCGAAGACCCTCGTCCAGAGGGAGGTCGTAGGTCGTGCAGACGGCACACTTATGGTCCACTATCGGAACGACAGCCCTCCTCGCAGACCATCCGTGGACTGACAACGCATTCTGAACGACCTTCTTCTTGTTATCCGCCAGCAATATGCGGGCGGGTCCTGTCCTGAGCAGGGAATCGTTGAGCTGCCTGGAACTGGCGGAATTCAACTTGAGCCCCCTCGGAGAATTCTTGATGAAGGCACGGCCCACGCCTGGCCGGATCGGCATCATCTCAAGTGAGAGCGTGCCCTCTGGGGCATCGATACGCAAGATAGACGACCTCGTCGTCTCGCCTGGGACGTCCTCGTGGCCCAAGAAGTCACTTCCTACGCTCAGAAGAAGTAGAACCCTACATCATATTCCTTGACACAATTCGCCAAGGCTTCGAGCCTGTTCAATGTGCCTTCGATCCGGCGGACCATCATCTTGCCCTCCGCAGGGGTCTTCTCCCTCAGCACCTTGATCTCGGACAGGAGTTTCTCTGCGTCCTTCGAAGTGAGCACTTTCTTCCCTTCGGCGTGCTCATTGACTTTTGACAGGAGAGTAAGTCCGTTCTTCTTTGCGAGCTCGGGGACTGGCGATCCGCTCGGGCCGAAATTACCGACACAGCCCTTCTTGTTGTCCCATGACAGCCCACACTTCGCACAGGTCGCGTACATGTCATCGAACTCGACGAGGTCCCATTCCGTCACCGAATTGTTCATCTTCGCGGCTGCGATTACTTCCTTCTTCTTCGAATCCGGCACTTTCTCCATGAGGATCCAGTTCGTCTTCACATCGCTCGTGAACGGCTCCAGCGTCTTCTGGTCGTTGGCATCCTTGACCTTCTCCGCGTGGATCACGTCGCCTTCCGGCTTGAGCCTGCTCTTCTTCAGGATCTCATCCAACTTGTCCTGGCCTAGCTTGGCGGCAGCCTTCTTCAGATCGACGATCCGGTCCAATTCGACCAATGGACCCCATTTCGCTGGATCGTCCACATACACTTTGGCCAGTGTCATCTTCTTCTTCTTGCACAGCGCCTTTTCTGAATTCAATTCAGTGATTGCCATGTTCAAACCCATATGGTCACCCTCTGAGGTTGGTGTGAGCCATGTCGAGGGAGTAATAGTTTTCGGGTGATTCCTAAGTGCTTTGCATTAGAATGGATGACTATGGACCCTAGAGTGTCCAGAGATAAGGATATCGGAAAGGCTAAATCAGCGGTTATGAAGGGGCCCCGGAGCGTTAATCTAGTAATCATGCATCTTGGATTGAGGGCCGCAGAGCAGCTTCTGAGGGGATCCTGCGGAACTCGATAGGCGAAGGAGGAATCATTGATGAAGACGAGCATGACTGTGCTCTCAAGAGACGACAAGGAGACCATCCATCAAGCGGCCTTGAGCATACTGGAAAAGACTGGGGTGAGGATTGAGAGTCCAGCGGCACTTCAATTGCTTCAGAGAGCCGGGGCCAAGGTGGATTCTGACAAGCAACTGGCGTGCCTTGGAGAATCGATCATAGGAGATGCGTTGCGGTCGGCACCCAAGAAAGTCAGTATCTGTTCTAGGAGGGGTGTGGATCACGATATCCCTGGTGATGGGGTCCAGCTGATATCCACCGATGGTCAGCCGCCAGCCATCTTTGATATTGAGACAGGCGCGAAGCGCCCATCGAAACTCAAGGACCTGATCGACCTGTGCATAATGGCCGACGCGCTCCCGGAGGTCGACTTCGTTTGGCCGCCGGTCGTCGCGACCGACATGCCGGCGGATAGGTCTTCGTTCTACGAATTTCTAGCTGCAATCACCCACTGCTCCAAACACATACAACACGGCGCGGCGACTGCTGAGGAGGCGAGATTCCAGATCGAGATCGCATCCGCGATCCTCGGAGGGGAAGAGGAACTCAGGAAACGGCCTATCTTCTCCGATGTGTGCACACCAATATCGCCGCTCAGATATGATCGCGGCGAAGCGGATGCCTTGGTGACACTCGCCAAGGCGGGCGTGCCGGTTGTCCATCTATCGATGGCGATCGCCGGGTCCGTGACCCCGGTCTCTCTTGCTGGGTCGATAGCCATCATCGCCGCCGAGAACCTATGTGGCATAACGATGTCGCAGCTCGCGAATCGAGGAGCGCCCTGCATATATTCGTCGTTCTCGGGGGTCACCGACCTCCGATCCGGCGTGTTCCTCTGCGGTACTCCCGAAGGAGTGCTCATGGATGTTGCAGCCATCGAGATGGCAAAGCATTACGGGCTGCCATCGTGCGCGGGTGGCCCGTCCAACTCCTCGCGTTTCACAATGTTCGAATCAGGGTTTCAGACAGGCATGACCTCGATGGCGTCGATCCTCGCGGGTTCGGACCTCATGGTGGGCCTTGGCGGCATGGACCGCGCATCCATGGTCTCCAAGGAGAAGCTCGTGATGGACTGCGAGGCTTGGAGATGGCTCGAAAGACTGAGAAAAGGGGTCGAGGTCGACGACGACAGGGTCGGATTCGACGCGATCCAGAGGCAGGGTCCGGGAGGTACATTCCTATCGGATCCGCATACTCTCAGACACATGAGAAAGGAACTGCTCATCCCACAGGTGACTGGGCATCACGATCCATGCCTGGCGGGCGCGTCCACGGACGACATGATCGAGCATGCGAAGAGGAAGGTGAGAGAGATACTCGCAACCCATACGCCACCGCGCCTGGAGAAAGATGTTGCTGCGAGAGTAGGTGGCGTGACCACCAAGTATGGAATAGTGAATGGCGATGGGAGCCAGATATTCAATCATGTGTGAGAACTCAGACCCGTCTCTTGAACAGCCGCTCAAGGTCTGCTGGCGATAACACTATCATAGTCGGCCGGCCGTGCTCGCACGTATACGGGCTCTCAGTATTCATCAGGTCGGAGATGAGCTGCCGCATCTGTCCATCTTTGAGGGTTTCCCCCGCCCTGATGGCGGTGTGGCAAGCGACCCTCCAAATGACATCCAGACCGAGCTGCTTAGGTGAAGGCATCTGTGAGAGGTCATCCAGTATCTTCCTCAGAGCGACCTCGCCCTGGGACACACCGAGGACCGTCGGTATCGAACGGAGCATGTATTCCTCATCTCCGAAAGATTCCAGGTCGAACCCCGCTTTCTCGACCAATTCACGGTTCTCATGAAGGACTTTGACCTCGGATACGGTAAGACGGATGACAAGTGGCGTCAACAGCCTCTGAGACACTTCGGTCCCAGTCCTGATCGATTCGAGGACTCTCTCGTAAACCACACGCTCCGACGCGGCGTGCTGATCGATCAGCAGTAGGTTGCCTCCGGATTCCGCGAGTATGTAAGTGTTCATGATCTGGGCGAGAGGGACGATATGTGGCGTACCCTTGCACTCATGACTGCCGTCCTCATCGATCTTGAGGATCGATTGCACCTGCTCGATCCGCTCGGAGGAGGTCAACACCGTTGAAGGTTCGAAAGATCCTGAAAACTTCGTGAGGTCGTATCTGAAGGACAGGTCAGGCTCACTCAGAGCTGATTCGATGCACCTCTCCAAAAGAGTTATGATCGCATGCTCGTCGCCGAACCTCACTTCCCGCTTGGTCGGATGTACGTTCACATCGACCTTGTCACCATCAACGAATATCCTGATCGCACCCACGGGATATCGATCCTTCATCAAACGTGAACCGAATGCGCGCACGACAGATGAGACCAGCCTGGAGCTACGCACAGGTCTATCGTTCACGAACAATCTAAGGTCCAGTGGAGAGGAACGCGTCTGCTCGAGACGCGCCACGTATGATTGGATTCGTATGCCATCGCCGTCTGCATCAGCCACCATTATCGTCTCTGCGACTCGTGGTCCGTACGCGGTAGCCAGAGAGCCGTTCATCCCCTCGCCGGGGGAGTGGACGAGTTCCGTCCTCCCATCAGAGTGGAATGTGAACGAAAGACCCGGTCTGCAAAGCATGTAATCGATCACGACGTCCTTGCAATGGGCCAATTCCGTCGCCCTCGACCTGAGTGATTTCCGACGTACAGGGACATTGAAGAACAGGTCGGTGACCGTGATCTCGGTGCCAGGCGGGCATCCCGCTGCAGAAATGGATTCGACTACCCCGCCGACGAGTCTGGCCTCAGTCCCTTCCTCCGACCCATGCTCCCTCGTCCTCAGGACGATTCTTGATACGGATGCGATGGATGACAACGCTTCGCCTCTGAACCCGTAGGAGGACAACGAGTTCAGGTCATCTATATCGGATATCTTGCTGGTCGCATGTCTGGTGAACGCCTTCTCCACGTCATCTCTGGACAATCCGAAACCATCGTCTCGGACCACTATCGACCGGCGGCCGCCATCCTCGACGTACACATTGACTGAGCTCGCGCCAGAGTCCATCGAATTCTCCATCAGTTCCTTTACAACTGATGCGGGTCGCTCGACCACCTCGCCGGCAGCGATCTTGTTTATGGTGGACTCGTCAAGCACCCTTATTCTTCCCATTCGACCCTCCGATCCCCTTCTTCAATTCGTTGAGTTTGAGATATGCCTCCATCGGGCTCATGGATGCGAGGTCGAGCGAACGCAGCTCGTCGACTATCGCGTGATGATCCCCATGGTCCCTGGCCCCGGATACGAGAAGGACTTGCTTGTGCGACTTCTTCCCTGCCTTGACCTCGAGAACGTTCTCCTCCTCGATCCGATCCAGAACCTGTCTTGCCCGACCAATGACCTCGACCGGCACCCCCGCGAGCTTAGCTACCTGGATACCATAGCTCTTATTGGCCCGTCCAGGGGCGATCTTGCGCAGGAACACTATCTCCGAACCCTGCTCCCGTACGGCCATCGAGTAGTTCTTGACGCCCTCCAATGTATCAGAGAGCTCGGTGAGATGATGGTAATGTGTAGCGAATAGAGTCTTGGCTCCGACCTTGTCGCGATCGTATAGGTGTTCGGAGACGGCCCATGCTATCGCGAGTCCGTCGAAAGTGCTGGTCCCGCGGCCGACTTCATCGAGGAGTATCAGGCTCTTCTTGGTCGCGCTGTTCAATATGTTCGCGAGCTCGGTCATCTCTACCATGAAGGTCGACTGGCCCCTCGCGAGATCGTCGAATGCCCCGACACGAGTGAATATCCTATCTACGAGACCGATCTTCGCTTCGGATGCGGGTACGAACGAGCCCGCCTGAGCCATGATGACGATGTGGGCGATCTGCCGTAGATATGTCGACTTACCTGCCATGTTCGGGCCTGTCAGGATTATCAATCTATTCAGGTTGGTGTCCACATGGACATCGTTCGGGACGAACGAACCGCTCAGGGTCTTCTCGACGACTGGGTGCCTTGAATCCTTCAGGATGATCGAATCAGAATCGTTCACTTCGGGGCGGACATACCGGTTCGCCACAGCCGCATCCGCGAACGAGCGGAGGGCGTCAGTGATGGCGAGCGCGTGCGCGACCTCTCGCACCCCGGGACCTGCGCGAGCGACCTCTTCCCTCACCTTGATGAACAGATCATACTCGAGGGAGTGGGAGCGTTCCTGTGCTGTCAGGATTATCCGCTCCTTCTCCTTGAGCTCAGGCGTGACATATCGCTCTCCCGTGGCGAGGGTCTGCCGCCTCTCGTAATCCGCAGGCACGTGCTTCACATTGGACTTGGAGACCTCGATGTAGTATCCGAACACGTTATTGAAACCCAATCTCAGAGTCCTGATCCCAGTCCGAGCGCGTTCCGTCTCTTCCAGACTGGCGATCCATTTTTTCCCACCCCTGGCGGATGCGCGTAGTTCATCGAGCGTCTCATCGTAACCATCCTTTATCAGACCGCCATCCTTGAGCATCAGCGGTGGATCATCTGCGATCGCTCGCTCGATCAACGACGGGATATCATTCGAGAATTCGAGGGCTCTGCCTAGCTCAGCTAGCAATGATGCGTCGCATCCCGATAGCGCATCCCTCAGCTCCGGCAGGGTCCCGAGGCAGTCTTTGATCGCGATAAGATCCCTCGCATTCGCGCTGCCATGCATAGTCTTGGAGATCAGGCGTTCGAGATCACGGACATGCTTCAGGGATGATGCGAGGTCGGTCCTGACAATCGTGTCAGTAGCCAATTCCTGCACCGCATCCAACCGCAGGTTGACCGCTTCGACATTCAGGAGGGGTTCCATTATCCAGTTCCTCAGCAGCCTGGAACCCATCGGGGTCAAGGTGCGATCGAGAACTGAGAACAGTGTACCCGCCTGCTTTCCATCCCTCACATTCCTGGCGACTTCCAGGTTGCGGAGAGTTGTCTGGTCAAGGATGAGTTTCTCTGAGGTCTCGATATATTTCGGTCGGCTCAGGAAATCGAGGGAACGCTTCTGAGTATTCTCCAGATACCTCAATATCGCGCCCGCGCTTGAGATCGCAGCGTCTCTGTCCGCGAGCCCGATGCCTTCGAGCGATTGTAACTTGAAATGACGTTTCAGAAGCGGCTCGGATGATTCCTTCATGAACGCGAAATCATCCAGTCTCGTCATCGTGGTCTCGGATAATGAAAACTCCTGTACCAGTGCAGGTGAGAGATCGCCCTCGCGGAACAGGATTTCCTTTGGAGCCCTTTGAACGAACTCGGTCATCACCCTTGACTCAGCATCCTGGGAATCGATCTGGGTCACCAGGAACTCACCAGTGGAGATGTCCACGAACGACATGCCGAAGATAGCATTCGATCGACATATGGACATGAGATAGTTGTTGACACTACTGTCGAGTACGGAACTCTCGAGGACCGTTCCGGGGGTGACGACCCGGACCACGTCTCGGTCCACGAGACCTTTCGCGTACTTGGCGTCCTCCATCTGCTCGCAGATGGCGACCTTGTAGCCCTTGCTGAGCAACTTCGGGAGGTAGGAATCCAATGCGTGCCATGGAATCCCGCAAAGAGGTGTCTTCTCCTTCTTCCCTTTATCACGGGAAGTGAGGGTTATCTCGAGGGCTTTGGACCCCACCACGGCGTCCTCGCCGAACATCTCGTAGAAATCCCCGAGCCTGAACAACAGGAGACAATCCGTGTATTGCTCCTTGATGCGTAGGTACTGTTCCATCATCGGAGTGGCCGCTCTACCCAAAGTCTGCTCCCCGATGGAAAACAGTGGAGTTGCATATTTCAATTTCGGCCAGGAATGACAGATGCACGCAGTCTGGAAACGATAGTATATAACGTACCTTCGAAATCAGCGATGGTCCCGCAATTTCATATCACATAAGCTCGATAGAGGTCTCGTTTCCGGCGGTGCGCGGTTGACAAAACCACTCGAAATACTTGTCTATACGGATGGGGGAGCTCGGGGAAACCCGGGACCTGCGGCGATCGGATATGCAATATTCGATCAAACTGGACGTTGCCTAGAGAGCGATGGAAGATGCATAGGGAACCATACGAACAATGAGGCCGAGTACCACGCATTGATCCTGGCGATCGAGCGGGTGAAGAAGGTTTCACGGGACCGCGTGAAGTTCCACTCGGACAGCGAGCTGATGGTTCACCAGGTGAATGGTGTATACAAGGTCAAGGCGGAGCATCTGAAGGCATTCGTGGATAAGATAAGAGAGGACCTGGCCGATATCCACTGGCACAAACTGGTATATGTTCCGAGGGAGAATCCGAGGATACAGCTGGCCGATCGACTGGTCAATGAGGCCTTGGACAGGGAAGGTTTCTAATCGGTCAGGCCGATTACGGTAAGGGAGCGCGAAGGGATGAACGATCGGGATGGGATGACTAGACTAGACGATTTTGGCATAGTCGATTCAGCTGAGAAGAGGTTCAAGCAGTATGTCGCCGCTGCATCGAAGCTCAACCCGAGGATCAGGGCCGCATGGTGGAAGGATACCTTGGAGCGAGACCCTGCGATGTTGACATTCTTCAGAGGAGACAGAGTCTGAAGTCATCGTCATCTCCGAACAATCGACGATTATTGTGCGTCGTCTGAGGCGTCGGTAACTGAGCCAAGGACAACGTCCATCACGAGCGACTGCGAAAATATTAAGAGGTAGCCCCGGGAGGATTCGAACCTCCGTCGCAAGATCGCTCCTCGCGAGATCGCAATCCAGAGTCTCGCATGATTGACCGCTACACTACGGGGCTTCGTATGGTGATGGCGCTATTTCGCTACCTGTATTTAAGAGATTAGAAAGGAAAAGGGTAGACCGGCACCCGTCAAAAGTCATGAGCCAGAGCGGACGCCGGTGATGCAAATCGATGGTGGTGTCACTTGGACAGTCTGTCGATTGCAGCAGTCATCTGCAGGAACACGTCCTCGATGCCTTTCGACCCGTCAATGTCGACCAAGTTACCCTTCTTCTTGAAGTGGTCTATCAGGGGGGCGGTTTGATCCTTGTAGACGTTCAGCCTGTTCCTGACGGTCGCTTCCTTGTCGTCATCCCTCTGGATGAGGGCAGTTCCGCATTTGTCGCAGACCCCTTCTGCCTTTGACCGGTTGAACTTCACATGGTACACCGATGCGCACTTGGTGCATATCCTTCGACCAACGGCTCGCTCCACCAACAGCTCCAGGTCGACGTTAATGTTGAGTACGAGGTCGATCTCGGTCATCTTGTCCAGTTCTGTCGACTGACCGATGGTCCTTGGAAACCCGTCGAGAAGGTATCCGTTCGACGCGTCTGGCTGGGATACACGGTCCTTTATCAGCTGCACGATGAGATCGTCTGGACCCAGCTTGCCCGTATCCAGATACGACTTGATCTTGACTCCCAGAGGAGTCTGTTTTGCGACTGCTTCCCTCAACAGATCTCCTGTCGAGACCTGTGGTATGCCGTACTTCTTGGAGAGCCTCTGAGCTTGCGTGCCTTTTCCTGCGCTTGGCGGACCGAATATGATCAACTTCAGCATTGTATCGAACGACACAATGAGGATTCCGTATTTATTGATTGATGGTCGACAGGTCAATCCTGGTCGCTAACATGCCCGATGCCATCTAGAATCGTTGAAGGAGCAAGGATGCGGACAGTGAGAACTCGATGTAAAGATCATCGGCTAACCCGAAAGACTTGGGAGACAGATATCCAGTCGATGACGAGCCTTGGGAAAGACCATCCCATGAGGCGACGTAGCGTCCATCGGGATGGCTGTTTATCGAATCAATCGATTTAGTCCCATCCGGATCATCTTGGCAATGCTCGAGGACAATAACTGTTTCACCATTGTCGAAAGCCATGAAATACTCAAAATACGAGGACGGCAAATCGATGTAAGATTGGAGATCAATATCCTTGGGATCATACATGGCTGACACCCATTGAGGAACGTTGTAGATTATCGAGATTTCAAGGTACAAATCATGGATTAGGACAATATCCTCGTCTTGTTGAGACGGATGCAAGCGCAAATGGATTGTGCTGTGCTCTGTCAGGGTCTTGGCAGACACATCTGGTAAGAATATATCGTAGGTGATTGCGAATTCGCTTTCGTCGTCCATTATCAAAAGCATCGCATCATCAATGCGCACCTGATAATACCCATCCCCGGTCGAATACACGGTGAATGGGTTAGCGACGGAAATGACCATAAAGACAATTATAGAAGAGATCGCGACCAACAACCATCCATCTCCAGATTTCCGAATCACAATATACAAAAAATCAAGACCGCTATAAAATCCATCTCATCACAAAGACGGAATGTCTGTGAAAACAATTTTATCCAGCCTGGACACTTGTCCGTTCGGTCTACATGAAGCACGAGGTCGTTGGAGAGCTGGAGAAGATACTAGGCAAGGAACGCGTGTCGACCGAGATCGCGGACCTTTACGTCTACGGCTTCGATGCATCCATACACCATGTCACGCCCGATGCAGTCGTCAGACCCGCGAACGCCCAGCAGGTATCGGAGATCGTCAAGCTGGCGAACAGGACGGAGACGCCGATAGTACCGAGAGGCGCGGGCACCGCCATGTGCGGCCATACAGTCCCGGTCAAGGGCGGCATTATCGTCGACATGACCCAGATGAACAAGATCAAAGAACTCAGGGTCGAGGACCTGTACTGCGTTGTGGAGCCCGGAGTCATTTATGACAAACTGAACGCAGAACTCAGCAAGCGCGGTTTCTGGTTCCCTGCGACCCCCGGCAGCGGTGAGGCCTGCACGATTGGTGGCATGGTCGCCACGAACGCCTCAGGCATGAGGGCGATCAAGTACGGGGCGACCAGAGACTATGTGCTCGGATTGGAGGTCGTACTTCCAACGGGAGAGATCATTCATACTGGCACGCGGACTCTGAAGAACTCCTCGGGATACCAGCTGGACAGGCTGATGGTCGGCAGCGAAGGGACCCTGGGGATCATCACGGAGATCACTATGAGGTTCACTATGAAGCCGAAGGCTTCAGGGATGACCGTCGCAGCATTCAAATCACTCAAGGACGCAGGCCAATGCGTCTCGAACATAATCGCGAAGCCACTTCTTCCATCGGCCATTGAGCTGATGGATTCAGTGTGCATCAAGGCGATCAACAAATGCATGAACATAGGACTTCCCGATTGCGAAGCCCTGTGCATGATCGAGGTGGACGGCCATCCCGTGGCAGTAGAGGAAGAGATGGTCACGGTAGAGGAGATCTGCAAGAGCACAGGCGCGGTCTCGACGGAGAAGTCCAGGGATAAGAAGAAGATAGACGAGTGGACCCAGGCCCGCAAGGCCATCATGCCTTCGCTGAGCAGGTACGGCGAGAAGTTCGTCTCCGTGGCGCTGGCCGACGACATGTCGGTCCCTATCTCCCGGATACCGGAAGCGGTGGTGGCGTTCCAGAAGATCGCAGAGGAGAACGGGGTCGTTGTCGGGACCTATGGTCATTCTGCGGATGGGAACTTGCACACGAAGATGCTTGTGGAACCCTATTCCAGAGAGAGTTGGAAGGCCGGGGAGAAGGCGGTCGGGATGATCTACGACAAGGTACTCGAGCTCGGAGGGACCGTAACAGGCGAGCATGGAGTGGCCATCACGAAGGCGCCTTACATGCAGAAGGAACGGGCGGATTCCCTCGGAGCTATGAGGGCCATTAAGCATGCGCTCGACCCGAAGAACATCATGAACCCTGGAAAGATCTTCGATTGGGAGGGCAGCATCATCTACGAACTCAGGTACCCCGCGTTCCTAGAACCCTCATGTAGCAGCACCCCATGCAATCAATGCGATAACGAACATTAGGGCACAGGTCGCCATGGCCACGACATAGATAGGTTTGCTCCACGCCCAGACTTTTGACCCGTCCAACGGAGGGATGGGCACCATGTTGAAGGCAGCCAGGAAAGCATTGAAGAACAACAGCACGAGCGCCATTCTTTCGACCACTTCAGGTACACCCAGGGCCAATATCTCCAGGAATGGCAGGCAAGCTGCCGCTATGATCAGATTTGAAAACGGACCAACCACGCTGATCTTGCCGTTCTGTTCCCTCGTGATATGTCCAACGATATAGACCGCACCGGGCGCCGCGAATAGGAATCCGAAGAACGACATGAGCAGTGCCAATCCAAGACCGCGCATGTTGGCCCTGAACTCCGACCAACATCCGTACTTTCTTGCAAGAACCTTATGAGCCATCTCGTGCGAGAAGAACCCTAGGAATACGGCCAATACGGCCAGCGCGATCGTGGATGGAATATCCATGTCGAGCATCTTCGAGAGAACCAGGGTGAGCGCAATAATCAGGACGGATACTGCAATTGCGATGTTCTTCAATTCAGTGAGGCTGAAGAACGGCCTGCGGGGAGTTTTATGGGTCGTCCCGTAAGGATCGATCGTATAGCTCATGGAGTAGCTTGGCTCGATCACCGTGTACTCCTCATCATGTCGCCTGCGCATCGAGGACGGGATGAGATGGGCCGTCTAATTATAGATTGCCCAATCACCTCAAATGATTGGTCGGCAACCAGGATGGCTGCGGACCGCACAGTTTAATTACCGCATCGAATCTAGGACGGTCCGTGAGCCCATACCATGGCGATTCTCAACACCCGCTATTCTGGTGCGACAGATGCAATGTCCCACTGATAGGGAAATACTGCGGGAAATGCGGTGACTTTGGCGAGTTGGTCGACCTCGCCCCGCCGGGAGAGGTCAGACTCGCGCTCGAAGGGACGAAGAGGAGGTTGAGATACCTCTTCCTCAGACAGTTCGGGGTCCAGCAGATAGTGCCAGAGGTCGTCATACTCAACAAGACCTCAGGTGAGGACAGAGCAGACGAGGTCATCATAGATGGTCGAAGGGTGGCGAAGCTCGCATACGATTTGGAGAAGAAGGATTATTCGCTCGTGCTCAGACTAGACGGCGCAAGGATGCTTGCTGCCAGGAACACGAAGAAGTTGATCAATCTCAACAAGGCGGAGGGGCATATGAAAGGAAAGCATCTCCCCCCGGAATTCATAGAGAGCTACGATCCTGGCATACGAGAAGGCGACGAGGTCGTGATCCAGATGGGCAAGTTCATCGGATGCGGCACCGCCAAGGTCAACGCATCCCAGCTCAAGATAAATCCCAAGGGAGTGCGCGTAAGGGATTTCGCGAAATTCGGACCACTCAGATCAGGCAAGCGCGCTTGGACGAAGGCGGTCATCAGAGCTAACGAACAGTATCTCTCGGCCAAGAAGGCCAAGGCGGAGCACGAGATCAAGGGTGTGCTCTCAAAGCACGACCTGCCTCTGACCGTTTCATTCAGTGGGGGGAAGGACAGTCTGGTCGTTCTCGACATGGTCCGATCGATCACAAATGATTTCACCGTTGTTTATATAGACACTGGCCTCGAACATCCGCAGACCAGGGAATATGTGGAGAAGATCAGGCATTCACTGTCACTCAGGCTGATAACAGCGTCGGCCGGGGACGCTTTTGACGAGCATTTCGATGCTTTCGGCCCACCAGCGAAAGATTTCAGATGGTGTTGCAAGGTATGCAAACTCGCACCCGTGTCTCAAGTCATCGAGGAGAATTTCCCGCAGGGCACCGTCACTGTCGAGGGTAACAGGAAACTGGAATCATTCGCGAGGTCCAGATTGGAGCTGGTCGATGGTAATCCGTTCGTGCCCGGACAGGTGATCGTCAACCCGATAAGGGATTGGACAGGCCTTGATGTCTGGCTATACATAATATGGAGGAAGCTCCAGTACAATGCATTGTACGATGAGGATATCGAGAGGGTGGGATGCTGGATGTGTCCATCAGCACTCGCGAGCGAGTGTGCGGAGATATCGCGTATCAGCCCGACCCTCGCGAAGGTGTGGGGGATGAGGCTGAATTCATGGGCGGAACAGCATGACCTACCCAGAGAATTCGTCGAATATGGCTTCTGGAGATGGAAGGAACTCCCGCCCAAGATGAGGGAGCTGTCCGAAAAGTTGGGAATAAAGATCGATATGAAGAGGGCGGACACCCTCTCGCTGAGGCTTGTGAAGGGTGTCAGCCCATGCATGGCAGGAGGGTACTCGATCGAGGCCGTGTTGGATACGCCCCAGTCCCGCGGGTTCCAACAAGTTGCGGAGGTGTTGAAGACCATCGGGGATGTACGGACCATGGAGGACTTCGGTGTCGCCATGGTCGAGACCAATCGAGGCAGAGGCAAGGTCTTCGCCGCTGGCCAGATAAGCTCCGTTGCCGACAGCCCCAAGGAATCCTCGGCCTTGTTCGACAGGCTCGCGAGGGCCGTGCTCAGGGCGAACCTATGCACTTCATGTGGCATCTGTGTGAGGGCATGCCCCAAGGGCGCCATAGCTGTCGATAAGGGGATATCGGTGGATGCGGAGAGATGCACCAGATGCGGCAAGTGTGAGGACAGTTGCGTCGTAGCGCACTACTTCGACAAACTCGCAGGCAACATGGAACAGCCGACCAAGAAGGTAGAAAAGAAGAAACGGAAGAGATGAATCATTGACCCTTCTCTTTCAGATCATTAGCGACTTCGAGAGTCTTTCTCTTGGCCTTTGAGACCCCATTTTTGCCCATGTCGATCGCCCTCTTGAACACGGGTTTTGTCTCCTTCACGACCTTCTCCGCCACTTCAACGCTCTTCTCGATGACCTCACCCGTCACGCCAGCGGCCTTGTTGATGCTCTTGCCGACCACGCTCTGACTCGGCGGATACCCACAATTAGGGCACTGAGCGACTGAGCCAATATCCTTCCCGCATCGCGAACATCTAGCCATTATTTCGGTCTCCCTACCACTCCATTACCTGAGCTGCGCCCTATAAAGTTATCAACGTCCTAGGGCTACAGGAATGTGACCATGGTAGACATGATAACCGTCGCTAGTGCAATCGCGGGATTCGCACCAGCGCTCGCCCTGATGTTCTTCACCCTCAACAAATACACTTTCCCGACGGTGAAGAAACCATTCTTCGATGACAGGAAGGTCTTCGCGTTCTTCGCCCTGGGGATAGTCCTGGGCATGATCATGTTCGCCTTCGAATCGTGGGGCCAGACGATGTCCGCCGTCGAGACCATATTGGCACTCATAGTCGGCTTCGCGGTCATGGAGGAGCTCTTCAAGTTGATCATCCTGAACTTCCCGCGATTCCAGCGGAAGGTCGACACGGCGTTCTACGGACTGTCCCTTGGCCTTGGGATATCTGCGACTTTCACATTCGCGACGATATTCGCGAGCGCTGTTGGCGTGGAGAACCTACAGGCGGTGGATATGATCGCATACTCGCTTCTCGGCATACAGCTCGTGCTGCTCCACGGCGCCACGACCACACTGATAGGAGTCGGGGTCGCGAGAGGAGAGGTGAAGGGACACTTCATCGAGGCACTGTTGATCCACCTCGGATACAACCTACTGATGGTGCCTTTCTTCATGTTCGACATCGTCGAGCCGCCGTTGAACCTGATAGGACTGGCGGCGGCATCTGTCGTAGTGATATACGCATATGCGAAGATATACAGAGAGTCTCTTCCGAACCTGGTCGAAGACTCCATCAGAGGACTCAAGAAAAGGAAGTGAGCATCAGACTGATCTGAACCGGCCTTCGGAGACCTCGTAGATCAGGTTCGCCTTCTGCAGTTTAGCGATGATGTCCTCCGGAGTGTCTCTGCCCGTCAATGTCAGGACCCGCTTGATATCCTCATGACCGAACTCCCCCTTCGCTTCTGTGAGCTCCGATGCGATGACCCGCATGCGTTCGACAGGGTCGCGAATGGGCCGCACCCTTTCGGATATGGACGAATAGGCATCCCTTTTCCGGGGTTTCTTGGCGATCTTCGGGACATTCCCGTCTCCCAGCTGCGCATTGGCCTCGGCGACGGCCCCGGCCAGTTCGAGAGGTGAGTCGGTCTCGAAATAGAATTTTGTCCGTGCGAACACGATCTCCCTTCCACAAGGGCATGTGGTCGTCTTCTTGATCGTGTCGATACCTTTTGCCTTGTTGCACTTGGGGCAGACGATCACGGCGTACCTCAAAACTCATCCCACCGCTTGAATATCAACAGTCATCTAGAAGGACCTCATCTCTTTCTCGAGCATCTTCAGCTCCGGCTCCGAAACGGTCAACGGACTTATCGGGACGAAGAGTGTGGAATCTGAAACAGCGACCTTGTCGTTTAGGTGTTGAAGCAGTTTCAGGACCTTCTGGAAACCGTTCTGCGATATCAGATATTCGATGCCGGATAGGAGGACCGCGCAGTTGTTGTTCTCCGTGATGAACGTCTTCATATCAGAGTAGAGCAGCGCCAGGTTCGAAGGCTCCCTCGAATATGTCTTCTCCTGATCCATCGACAACCATAGGAATGGGGTGCCTTTCAGATCCCACCGCTCCTTCACCTTCTCGGGGTATTCACGGGTGACACAAAGGCACGGAACACCATGCTTCGCAGAATCGACGAATATATCGAATGCCTGGTCAGGGATCTCTTCCTTTATCAGATAGGAATAGCCGGATTCCAGATTGTACTTCCTCGCGGTCTCCGCCTCGACCTGTCTGGTAGGCTTGAGGTTATCAACGACCTCGTAGGCCTGGAGAACACACGCGATGTATCCCGTGCTCGCGCATTCCACCTCATCGACCTCGAACCGTTTGCCGGTCAGCTCGGATACGATGCCTGACAGGTAGCCTCTCGCGAACTCGCATGTCTTGCCCTCCTTCGCCTCTATCGAATCCTCGAGGCTGACGACCATGTCGGACTCCTCCGCGGAATCGACCTTTATCCTGCTGAGACCTGCCTCCATCCATATGGGCTCGATCACGGCCCTGACCTCGATCAATCCAGAACATGACATGGCATAGCTCTGGACCAACGCGCGGCCGCACCTCTGACCGTATCGGTATACCATCAGTTTCGCCCTGTGCTCACCCTCGACGATCTCGAGCTCCTCGCGCAGGTGTGAGAGTGCGATTCCAGGCATGACGAAGAACGGGATCTGCTTCACGGATTCGCCTCCAACATCTTCCTGGTAAGCGCGATGAAGGCCTCTTCGACGTTCTCTCCCGTCTTGGCGCTCGTTTCCATCATCTCACAGCCCTTCGATGATGCTATGGAACGTATCTCTTCGGAAGGGAAAGCCTTCGGGAGATCACTCTTGTTGGCGAGCATGATGATCGGGATGTCACCCACCACCGATCGGATGCCATCGATCCAAGTGGCCACGGATTCGACCGTCTGCCTTCGGGTGAAATCACATACGGCGAAGGCGCCTGCAGCGCCCCTGTAGTACGCGGAATGGAGGGACTCGTGGGTCTTCTGTCCCAGGATGTCCCATATCATTAGATCGGCGTCCACCTCCGAGACCGTGACGGTCTTCTTGGACACTTTAGTGCCGAAAGATATCAGATACCTGTCATCGAAAGAATCATGAACATATCTTCGGACAAGACTCGTCTTCCCGACCGCACCGTCACCGAGGAGACAGAGTTTGAGTATGTACTTTCTCGAAGGCATTCAGAACGCTTTGGAAATAATCCCTTGTCTATATAACCGTTCAGACCAGGAATCTCACTAATGATAACCAGTCCAGTACATCCATTCTGGTCGACCGTCATATCGCATATGACGGAGCGGTCAGTAACGGATATATGCAAGTAAGTACTTGCACTCATTGATGAGAGGGAGAACGAAAGGCTCGAAAACCACGGATTCGAGGGAGAGGATACTCAAAGCGGCATTGGAGGTGTTCGGGAGCAAAGGGTTCACCGCAGCCACCACCAAGGAGATCGCCGAGCGCGCAGGAGTCAATGAGGTGACGGTCTTCAGACAGTTCAAGTCGAAGAATACGCTCTTCTCCGCGGTCCTCACGGAGAAGTCGGCCCTGAAAGATATCGTCGAGCATGTGAGGTTCGACGCCGATGCACCCCTCGAAGAGCTGATCGTGCATAACGTGAGGACGGCACTCACCGTCCTTCAGGAGAACAGACACCTGTTCATGGTCGTCCTCGGAGATGCCTGGCGATATCCGAAAAGCAGGAGGATGTTGTCCGAGACCGTTATGCAAAGAGGCATCGAATTCCTCACATCCATGATGGCGAGGCTCGTGGAAGAAGGGAGGATACGGAAGATCCGGCCAGAGGTGGCTGCAAGGGCGCTGATGGGGATGGTCCAGGGGTATTTCATCACACGGTACATGCTCGGAGGAGATGACCCTGACCCGGTAGAGGATGAGGCCTACATCAGAGGTTTCGCGTCCGTATTCGTCGATGGGGTCAGGTTGGAAGAGAAGGTGGCGAGATGAGGAAAAGGAGTGTGAAGATGGTGGGTGCCACACGCGAGGGGGACGCGTCTCAAGATGGACGCGCTATCGTGACTCGGCAGCTTAGAAAGGAGTTCGATGACCTGGTCGCAGTGGATGATCTGGACCTAACGATCGGAAAAGGGACCCTATATGGCATGATCGGGCCGAATGGATCTGGCAAGACGACAACGATAAAGATGCTCGTGGGTCTGCTTAAACCTAGCTCGGGAACCGCAGAGGTCCTTGGTGAGCGCATCCCGTTGAAGGGGAGGATTTCAGACATAGGGTACATGCCACAGGAAATGGCGATATACACAGACCTGACGGTATCGGAGAACCTGCAGCTCTTCGGCAGCATCTACTCCATGGGCCAAGAGAGACTGCTCGAGAGGCAGGAGGAACTGCTTTCGATGGTCGACCTCAGCGACCGGGGAGATAGCCTCGCGTCCCAGCTGAGTGGAGGGATGAAACACAGGGTCTCCCTAGCCTGTGCGATGATGCACGACCCAGAGGTCCTTTTCTTGGATGAACCAACGGTCGGCGTGGACCCAGAACTGAGGATGGGGTTCTGGCATCACTTCGACGATCTCAAGGCACGAGGAAGGACGGTCGTCATCACAACACACTACATGGACGAAGCAGTGAGATGCGATATCGTGGGGATGATGAGACAGGGGAAGCTCATAGCCGAAGGATCACCGCGAGACCTGATGGACAGATCATCGACATCCAATCTGGAGGATGCGTTCATGGCATTCTCGAAGGGGGTAGCGGAATGAAACTCAAACGCGTGACGGCAGTCGCAAGGAAGACCCTGAGGTCGTTGAAGCACGATCGAAGGACCGCAGGATTCCTCGTACTCATGCCGCTCTTCATGATAGCGATCTTCGGCTACACATTCGGTGGGGAGCTGAAGGACATTTCCGTATACGTCGTCAATCTCGACGAGGGAACGGTCAACGGTTCCGCATCTGCCTCGATGATCGATGAACTGCAATCGAGGGATGTCCTGAGGACCCTTGAGCCGTCCTGGCCGGATGGATACGCCCAATCGGTCGACAGTGTTGTCGACAATGTGAGGAACGGAGACGCATGGGCCGTGATCGTCTTCCCACAGAACTTCTCGAGCAACGTGGAATCGGCGATCGATGGACCCGCGGATTACTTGTCAAGCATCCAGGGGATATTGTGGATATACATCGATGCGAGCAATCCGAACATAGCCAGCGCGATAATAACCGAAGTCCAGACGACCGTACAGCGGGTCCTGCTCACCCAATACGACATCGCATCACCCGTGCTCATCTCCCAGGACATGGTATACGGAGAGGATGCGGAGTTCATAGACTTCTTCGCACCCGGGGTCATGGGTCTCGCCGCGATGATGGTGACATTCATGCTATCGATCATATCGTTCGTGCACGAACGGTCGACGGGGACCCTCGACCGTCTGCTCACAACACCTTTGACAGAAGGGGAGATAGTCGCAGGATATGCGGTCGCACTGGGCGTGGTTGGACTCATCCAGTCGCTGGTGATACTCTCCACGGCGATACTGCTGTTCCAAGTGCAGATAGTCGGCAGCGCCCTCCTAGTGCTCCTCGTGGTCTTCCTGCTGGGCGTCGGGAATCAGGGTTTGGGATTCCTCCTGTCATCAATAGCGAAGAACGAGTTCCAGGCAGTCCAGTTCATGCCACTCATACTCTTCCCTTCCATCCTACTGGCGGGTGTGTTCTGGCCGCTCGAGGCGGTACCTGACCTTCTGAGACCCGTCTCGAACTTCATACCGTTGACCTACGCGGTCGAGGGGTGCCGGTCCATCATGATCAGGGGATGGGGGCTGGGAGAGGTATGGCCCGAGGTCACCGTCTTGGTCTGCTTCGCCGCTGCGATGCTGCTTCTGAGCACATACGGCCTCCGAAGGAGGAGATGAGCCATGAATGTGCGGGCCCGCGCGACACTGGTGGTCGATGGCGAGAACATCACCCGGAGACAATTGGAGGCGATATCCGCCCTGAAGAGAAAGGGCAGTATGAAGAAGGCCGCGGAAGAGTTGGGGATATCGACACCTGTATTGTATAAGTACGTAAGGGAAGCGGAAGCGAAGATCGGGACGTCGCTCGTCAAATCGAACAGCAAAGGATCGAAGCTGACAGTCCAAGGCATGGAACTCATTGATAGATTCGAATCATATGAGAAGAGGCTCGACGACCAACCGCAACTGAAGGTCGCTGGCACCCTCGTTTCGGAGAGCTGCCTCCTGACCGCGGCCACGGCGCTCTCGAAGAAGGGGATCGATTGCAGCATATGGATCTCGACCGACGAGGAGAACCTGAGGATGGCGGATCAGGGGATCGTGGACTGCATGATCCTGGACGATGCGCTCTTCGCAATGGAACGGTCCCAGGAGGTCGTTGGAACTGAGGTGGGCAACGATCTGCTCCTGCACAGAGATTCAGGCCCGAGATATCTGGATCTGGCATTCGGAGCGCAGAGGTTGGGGTTCCGATATCTGGAAGAGAAGAAGGTCGAACACCGGATCATCTTCAAGGCATTCGAACCCGCGATGCTAGACTCTACCGAACTGAGCTACTTCGTCAACCGAAGCCTCGTCAGGAGAGGCATAGTGAAAGCGAAGGATGCAACCGAACAGAGATGGTCGATCCATTCGATCATGGCGATCCCGTTCTCGTACCATGCGGATGTCACCGCGTTCATCGATGAGGCCAGGAGAGCAGGGCTTTATCCGAAAGGATAATGCATGACCCATTTCAGCAAAACGCTCATATACGGCGGCATCGGTTCCTCGCCCGGTGAGTCTTTTGGCGGAAGCTAAGGAACCAAATCCGGAATTCACACGTAAAGTAGTAGAGGCGGGAGGCAAGACGGTCAATCTCTGTTTCCAATGCGGCACCTGCACAGGCAGCTGCCCATCCGGAAGGCAGACCGCCTTCAGGGTGAGGAAGGTCGTCAGGAGGGCGCAGCTGGGATTCGAGGAGGATGTACTGCCATCCGATGATCTCTGGCTCTGCACCACCTGTTACACGTGCTATGAGAGGTGCCCGAGGGGTGTCGAGATCGTCGACATCATAATGGCCCTCAGGAACATGGCCGTCAGGAAAGGATACATGGCAGAACCGCACCGGAAGGTCGCGGAACTGATATCGAAGACAGGCCACCTCGTGTCCCTCAGGGACGAGGACAAGGCATTGAGGAAGAAGCTCGGACTGCTCGAGACCCCGCCGACGGTCTTCTCAGACCCCAAGGCTCTGGAGGAAGTGAAGAAGATCAGCGCGCTGTGCGGATTCGACAAGCTAGTGACAGGAGGCAAGTGAGATGACGAAATACGCATTCTTCCTTGGATGCATCATGCCGCTCAGATATCCCGGGATAGAGAGCTCCACGAGACAGGTCTTGGAATCATTGGGCGTCGAACTCGAGGACATGAAGGGGGCCAGCTGCTGCCCCGCTCCAGGTGTCATGAGGTCGTTCGACCAGATGTATTGGATGAGCGTCGGAGCAAGGAACCTCGCGATCGCAGAGAGGATGGGCATGGACATACTCACGATCTGCAACGGATGCTTCGACACCCTGTTCGAGGTCGCGCACAAGCTCAACCATGACCCTGAGCTCCGCAAGAAGGTCAACAAGATATTGAAGGACGCCACGGGGATGGAGTACAACGGCACGGTCAACGTGAGACACTTCGTGGAACTCATCTACAAAGACATCGGCGTCGAGGCCGTAAGGGCGAAGGCGAAGGGAGGGAAGAACCTCAAGGCCGCCGTCCACTATGGCTGCCACTTCCTGAAGCCCAGCAACATCAAGAAGATCGACGACGCGGAAAGACCCCATGTGTTCGACGACATCGTCGAGGCTGCGGGCATGACGAGCGTGCCGTACAAGGACAAGGGCACCTGCTGCGGAGCAGGCGGCGGTGTCAGGGCGAGGACACCGGATGTCGCACTCAAGATGACGAAGGAGAACCTGGACAACATGAAGGCCGCCGGAGCGGAAGTCATCGTCGATTGCTGTCCGTTCTGTCACCTGCAGTACGATGTCGGTCAGATGCAGCTGAAGGAGTATCACACGCCGGTGCTGCACCTATCACAGCTCCTGGGACTTGCGTTCGGCATGGACAAGGAGAAGCTCGGACTGGAAGTGCACCAGACCAAGGTAAACCTGTAGAAACCATGAGGTGTCCGGAGATGTACAAAACAAACCTTGTGACCATCACGGAGGTGAAGAATGTACCTCCGGACATCCGACCTTTCGTCGAGTTCAAGGCTATGATCGAAGAAAGGAAACTGGAAGAGAACGAGTTGGTGGCCGTGCTCGTGATCGATACGACCACGAGCTACATCCCTGTGTTCTTGAAAGACCCGGTCACATTGGCAGCCCTCCAGGAGACCCTGGGAAAACAGGATGCAGAACTCACGGCGGAGGCGAAGAACGCCCTGGCGAAGCATCTATCCTGATGACCGCAACTGACAAGATTAATTATCCATGTCGCTGATGCGGAAGCAGCAGGACACGGAGACCAGTTTAGGAGATGCCCACATGACCCAGACGATGTACAAGTGCTTCACATGCGGCAAGGTTTATTCTGACGAGGAGAGTGCTGTGAAGTGTCACAACGGGCCCATCCAGCAGATAGTCAAGAACGAGAGGGCCTCCAAGCCGAGGTTCCTGGGCAACTGAAACGGACATCATAGCCGATACTCCGTCCTGAGGAGTTGGGTCGATGACTCTGAAGAAGCTTCACAGCAAGATAGACCAGTCCTGGGACCAGCATCTGAACGAGACGCGGAAATTGCTGCGAATCCCAAGCGTCTCGATGACAGGTGAGGGGATCGAGGAGAGCGCCCACGCTGTGGGGGAGATGATCTCGAAACTAGGGGCCGAGCCGAGACTCTTCAGAGGTGGGAAGAACAGCCATCCGCTGGTCACGGGACACCTCGATATCGGGGCAGAGAAGACCGCTCTGATGTACGGCATGTACGATGTCATGCCAGTGGGGGACATCGAAGAATGGGACCATCCGCCGTTCGGGGCGACCATAGTCGGGAAGGAACCCTACGGGGAGGTCCTGGTGAACCGGGGAGTCGCCAATTCGAAGGGCGCGCTCGCGGGATCACTCCTGGCCATCCGAACGATGGTGGACAATGATGAGATGCCCATGAACGTTCATTTCCTAATAGAAGGCGAGGAAGAATTAGGCGGGCTCAGCCTGCCTGGTTATGTGAATAAGAACAGGGAGAAGCTGTCGAAGGCCGATGCAGCCTTCACCTTCGATTATGGCGAGAACGCCGACGGGGTCCCCGTGATATCCTTCGGAATGAAAGGTTGCGTCTATTTCGACCTTGTGGCCGAGGGGACGGAACAGACGGGGGGTCCCATGGAAGGCGAGGTCCATAGTAGCGAGGCCGTGTGGATACACAGCCCCGTGTGGAGGCTCGTGCATGCTATATCGACCATGGTCGACGAGAATCAGCAACCTGCGATCGACGGATTGTGGGATGATGTGCGCCCTCCCAGCCCAGAGGACCTGGAACTGGTCAAGGAACTCGCGAAGAAGTTCGACCCGGATGCGTACAGGAAGGATCTTGGGGCGAGCAAGTTCAAGGCCGATGGGGGCAAGGAGGAGATGCTCAAGAAGTATCTGTTCGAGCCCTCGGTCAACATAGATGGGCTACTCGCAGGGTTCACCGAGGATGGCACGAAGACGGTGTTGCCGCCGAGGGCGAAGGCGAAGATCGACATCAGGACAGTCCCGGACATGACCATCGAGAAGACCAGGGCGAAGGTCATGGAACATCTGAAGAGGAGGGGTTTCACGGACGTGAAGATGAGGAACTATGAGGATTACCCCTGGTCGAAAGTATCACCGACAGCCGATGTATCCAAAGCGTGCGTCGAGGCGATGAGATATCATGGAAAGGAGCCGGAGGTTTGGCCGATGCATGCCGGATCGGCACCATACTACCTCTTCGATCAAGTCCTGGGGGTTCCATGGACCTGTGCGGGGCTCGGACACGGTGGACGGGCTCACGCACCGAACGAGTTCGCGGTCGTGAAGGGGATGAAGGATTTCGAGAAGAGCGTTATCACGGTGTTTTGGAAATATTGCGAGGTTTCGTCGAAGCATGTATAGATCGTGAGATATCCGGCGACTCGTCCGAATTTCGTAGGGATTGTATTTTATTCGAACACGCAGAGGTCTCTCCGACGTAGACTCATATCATCAGACGCCGTCCAGCATCGAACTCTAGAAGCATCTCTGGGAATCATAGTAAACATCGTGATGACCCTATGTGGACAATGCTATTCAGATAAAATTCGGTCACGCCGCGCCCGTGCGCAAATCATTTATATAGCATCAAGTCTAATCCCCGCGATATAGGGGGCCAGATATTGGCATTTGGCCTTGTCAAGCGTATTGGGGAACTGTAGGACAGCAAGGGGACTGTTTGTATGAGGATTGGTTTAAAAACTATGCGTGCGCTGGCGATCATGATAGTGATGGTACTGACCGTATCGGCCATGTCAGTGTTCATCACCGGATCGCCTGCGACCGGAACAGTAAGCGCGGCAGATGAAGGATATGTTGGTGTAGGATGGTTGAGCGAAATCGTCAATTGGAATCCGCTCGCCATCGAGATGGTAGAAGACTATGTCGCCTGCTATCTGGTGTACAGTGCGCTTTTCACTTACGACCAGAACTGGAACGGACCTGTATATGATTTGGCGACCGGATACTACCAGCGCGTCAATCCGACGACTGGTGTGATGACGACCACCATCAACATCACGGATACCGCATACTTCAGGAACGCGGCTAACATCGATGATACTTCCCATCCACTTACTGCAGACGATGTGGTATTCTCATTCCAGACAATGAAGGACAACACTGGAGCGACTTTCGATTGGTATCTGGAAGAAGTAAGCAACATAACCAAGGTCAATAACTACGCTTTCAGCATGGATACGCCTTACGCGAAGGCGACCTTGATCGATGATATCGCATCCATGCCTATCGTGCCGAAGTACCTTTGGGAAACCTACCCGAACGCATTGGCTTCGATGAACCCTGGAGAATTGGTCGGTAGCGGACCATTCGTCTTCGAATCATATCTAAAGGGTTCGTGGTACAAGTACATGACCGCGCCAAACTACCATGGCACTTCAGACTATGGTGCAGAGAGGACCGTCAAGATCGATGGTATACTCTACACCGTCTATACCTCGACACAGGGATTGACCCAGGACATAAACTCTGGTGTGCAGGACTTCGCTGTCCTCACCGGAGACATGAGATCGTTCTTGGAAGCCCTGGGTGCAGGGGCGAGTGTTAACGTCTATAAGGCCGCGGTCCAGGAACCCGGCATCTGCGATATCGCAATCAACGCGATTCCAGCTAGCTTCGTGAAAAAGCCATATGGCTCCCATCATGCAGCGTTGAACGATCCGAATGTCAGAAAAGCGATTATGATGACGCTGAACAAGGATTACATCGTCAACGTGACCCTTGAAGGATATGGCAAGATAGGATCATCTGTTGTGCAGCCAGGGTTCTGGCAGGCAGATATCCAGAACCAGTTGCCTTACGACCCCGTGGCGGCCGAGGCATGGCTCAACAGCCATGGATGGAATGTCGATTCAGACGGTGATGGCTACTGGGAGGCAGCAGCAGGCAACGGTTACGGAGTGCCTGCCGGCACTGAGCTCACAGGCATACGATGCCAGGCACCTGACACCGACCCGACCTACGCGACCATTGGGGAGGCATGGCAGGGCTGGGCAGCTGAAGCCGGCATAGGTCTGGTATACACCACAGAATCAGAGATAACCATGATCAACGTCGCCTGGTACAAGGCGGACTATGACATATGGGTCTGGCACTGGGGCTGGGGCCCTGAGCCGATGGGCGGCGCTCTCAGCTGCTGGCTCACCTCTGAGATTGAGACCGGTGGCGACAACTGCCAGATGCCGATGGGACCATGGTGGTATGGTAACGACAACTATACGGACGCTCCAGAGGAATGGGGACTGGATGGAGCCTATTCAGCCTTCGACCAGAACATGAGCCTGGCGATGAACACTCTGGACATTGGAGCGAGAAAAGTGATCCTTGACAAGCTGCAGCAGTGGGTCTATGACTCGTATTGTGAGAACCCACCGTACTACGACCTCGGATTGTATGGATACACTGACGCGAATTTCGACAACTGGGGAGAAGTTTCTGAGCATTCCGGCCTCAATGTCGCATCCGACCTACTATGGATATGGTTCAATGTGAAGCAAGTGACGAACAGAGCACCAGTCTTCAACACGGTTCCAGAGGAGTCGTATGTTACATACGTAGCCGATGAAACGCCCTTCGTGACCATCGAGGTTTCCGATTCTGAAGGCGACGACATCATTGTCGAATTCGAATGGGGCGATGGTGAATCGAATTCCTATACAGTCAGCGGTGCAACCACACCAACGGAGGTTACTGCGGGCCATGGCTATGCTATCGAAGGTGTCTATGACCTCAATGTATCAATCACAGACGAATATGTTGATCCGACGACCGGACTCAGAGACCCCATAGTTAGGACAGCCGTTGTCGAAGTCCAGGGAGAGGTCAACCAAGCGCCGAATATCATAAGCCTTGCCAGCAACCCGACGAGCCAGGCATATGTCTACGCAGTGACGACCTGGACCATTGTGGCGACTGATTTGGAATCCTGGCAGGATGGCGCGAAGATAACCTGGGACTGGGACGACGGCACATACAATGTGACTGCGCCAACACCCGTGGGACAACAGGTCACGAGCACAGTGACTCACGCATGGACCACTCCGGATGCATACAGTGTGGAGATCTCGGTCTTTGATTATGGCGGGATAGAAGGCGGCGACTCAAATGTCTCGACTACTAGGGCATACAACATCGTCGTCAACCAGCCGCCGACGGTTCCAGCCATTCAGGCGATGAACGGAGTACCTGGTCAGCCGTTGACGTGCAAGGCAAGTTCGTCCGATGTTGACCCAGATATACTGACTTTCACCTGGGACTGGGACGACGGAACCTACAGTGTCACGGTCAACACACCGAGCACGGTTGGGGCGATCGTGACATCAACGGTATCGCACACATGGGACACCGAGGCGAATTACACTGTCACCGTCTATGTCGATGATGGGAAAGGGCACAATGTGTCCAACACACGCATTGCAGTGATTGCAGAGGGCATCAATGTAGCCCCAGGTTCGTTCGAACTCGATGTGACACCATATCCGGTGAACATCGATGTCGTTACGACCTTGAACGCAAGTGCATCGGATGCGAATGGTGATGTGTTGGTACTGACCATCGACTTCGGAGACGAGAGCAACAACCTCTCTGCGACGACAGCTGGCGGCACCTATGAGGCACAGTATGCGGAGTTTGAACACACCTATGCCGAGCCTGGGACCTACATGGTTACAGTCTATGCATACGACGGTGAGTTCAACGAGTCTGCAGAGTTCACGGTAGTGGTCATTGAGAACGCCGCTCCGATCCTCGAGGTGCAGTCATCATTCACCGCGGTGTATAACGTGCCGCAGCAATACCAACCAGTCGACATCACGGATGCGGATGGAGACACTATCACGGTATGGTACAACTGGGGCGATGGCACCCCTATGACCATGGGTGCCGCGGACCGACCATGGGCAGCAAACCACACATATACCGCTACAGGCTCGTTCCAACTGACCATATCTGCGGACGATGGAATGGGGCACAATGTCAGCGCAGAGCGGACTGCGACTGTGGTTGAAGCGAACAAGAGAGCGACTGCCACGATGAACGCGGACAAGAATGAGATCACCGCGGGAGAGACCGTCATGTTCACCGTGAGCGTCGGTGACTTTGAGGGAGATTCTTCCACCGTGAAAATAGAATTCGGTGACGGCACGACAGACATCAAGGAGGATGTCGACCTCGATCCGCAGGTGAGAGTGTTGGTGTACTTCAACCACACTTTTGATACGGCCGGCGTGTTCAAAGTCAACGTGACAGCCGATGATGGCCAGGACCATTACAACAAGACATTGTATGGCGACATCGAGACCATCACTGTTGCGAAGAAGAGCACCAGCTTGCTGCTGATCGCAGGAATCGGAATTGCTGTGGTCGTGGCCATCTTGGCCGCTGTGATGCTGATGAAGCGCAAGAAGAAGGGCGGTGAAGGAATGGTCATGGAAGGCGGCAGCGGAATGGAAGGCATGGCGCCGCCGGAAGAACCACCACCACCCCAAGCGTAGGTTCGTCACGGAGTAGAAACCAGAAAAAAACCCTTTCCACCATTTCATTTAGAGAGGGTGGAGTCACAGAAAACGCACAATAAAGTGAATCATAACGTGCAACATGGCCGAAGAGATGAAATGACTACCAAGGACGGTGTGATATTTGGCCTCTTTCAGAAAGATACTGACCAAACGCGTATTCAACGCACTCATAACGATAATCCTGATTATGCTCGTCAACTTCCTGCTGTTCAGGGTAATGCCAGGAGATCCGGCACTCCTGATGACTCCGCGACAACCGGGAGTCAATATGGATGCGATATATTGGAGAAATGTCGAGACGATGGGATTGAATGATACTCTAGATGTTCAGCTAGTCAAATACTTCGTTTCGACATTTCAGGGAGACTGGGGAATATCGTATACTTGGGAACGACCAGTCATTGAAGTCCTTGGAAATGCCATATGTTGGACAGTATTGCTACTGGGAGTAGCATCAACGATTACATTCGTGGCTGGAATCATTCTCGGTAAGATTGCCGCATTCAGACGAGGAAAGACGACGGATGTGGCAATCACAGGTTTCGGTCTGTTCTTCTACGGCATGCCGATATTCTGGTTCGGCATCGTCTTGATGGTCATATTCGTGAGCACTCTCCATTTGTTACCGGGTTCAGGTTACATGGAATCAGGAACGACCCCGTTCCCGCTCACATTTGACAAGGTCGTCGACATATTGAAACACATGATACTGCCAGTGACCACGCTGGTAGTCGGGTCTTTAGCAGGCATTATCCTGATTCAACGTAACTCACTTGTTGATGTCCTGACAGAGGAATACATCGTCACTGCTTATGCCAAGGGATTATCGGAGAAGCAGGTGATGAAGAGGCATGCGACACCAAATGCCAGGCTTCCGGTCGTGACGACGATCGCGATGGACACGGCGTTCATATTGGGTGGCGCGTTCCAGGTGGAGGTTGTGTTCAGCTACAAGGGCTTGGGACTCACGACCGTTGAAGCGATCTGGAAGTATGACTTCCCGATGCTGCAGTTCATATTCTTCATAGGAGGAGTCGCTGTGGTCATCGCGAATCTGATTGCAGACATAGTCATCTTGAAACTCGATCCACGGGTGAGCATAACGTAGGGGTGATCACGATGGCGAACAAGAAGAAATCCAGATTCGAGGCTAGATTCGAGAGATGGGGAAGAGGCCTCTTCAAATTCAATCCGCACCTATCAGACAAGGTCGGCCTCCAGGCCAGGAACTTCGGCAGAACCACGGACCTGTTCCTGGCGACATGGATGGGGAAGATTGGATTGGGAATAATCGTCTTCTTCCTTGCGGTTGTCGTTTATGCGGATCTATTCGTGCCATATGATCGGTACGCCTCCACAGACTACACTTTCGAGGAGAGTTCGTGGGAGCATCCGTTCGGTACGGATCAGAGGGGGAGGGACATCCTCACAAGAACCCTTCACGGGACTAAGGCTTCCCTGACCGTAGGTCTAGCGGCCATGGCCATCTCGATGGGCATAGGAACGGGTGTCGGACTGTTATCAGGATATTGGGGCGGCTGGAAGGACGAGGTGATCATGAGGGTCAACGATGTATTCCTGTCCATCCCATGGCTGGTGCTGATGCTGGTCATATCATCCGTGCTTGATGCCAGGAGTCTTGTGACGGTCATCATAGTCATAGGAGTCACAGGATGGTCTACGACGGCAAGGATCGTTAGATCTCAGGTGCTGTCCATCAAGACCAGACAGTTCATCGAGAGGGCGAGGGCGATTGGATCAGGAGATATGCACATAATCAAGAAGCACATCTTCCCGAATGTCGTTCCACTCATATTCGCAAACGCCATCCTGACTATTGCGATATCGATCCTCTCCGAGAGCACCCTGAGTTTCCTGAAGATGGGACCTCAGGATGTTGAGACCTGGGGTAGACTGCTCGATGAGGCATATACCTGGAGCGCCGCAACTACGGGACCGTACGCGTACATCATCATGCCCGGTCTCTGCATAGTGACGGTGGTGCTAGGATTCACCTTCATCGGGTATGCGATGGACGAAGTCCTGAACCCCAAACTCAGGAAGAGATGAAAACCACCCCAAACCCCCTTTCGATCATTTCTTTTTCCACAGCAAGCTTTTAATATAGAAATCTGTTATCGAGCATCCTAATCAGTCAACCAGAGGTATTAGATGGCTCAGAAGGCGAGGGCTGCTGCCAAGAAGATCAAGGACAGGTGGCGTGCAAAGGAATGGTACAAGATCTACGCGCCTGATATGTTCAGCCGCATGCAGCTCGGAGAGACACCGTCCAACGGACCCGAAAGTGTGATGGGAAGGATCGCCGAGGCAACTGTGCAGGATATGACCGGTGATTTCTCCAAGATGCATATCAAGCTCAGATTCAAGGTTCATGACGTCAGAGGTTTCGATGCATTCACCCTCTACGAGGGGCACAACCTGACAAGCGACTATGTCAGGAGACTCACCAGGAGGAAGAGGACGAAGACCGATACCGTCGTGGATGTCATCACAAAGGATGGTTGGGAAGTCCGCGTCAAGCCAATGGCTGTGTCCGAGCAGAGGATCCAAGCATCGCAGGAGACCGCCATCAGGAACATCATGAAGGATTCCGTCGCGAAGATGGCGGCCGAATCCACTATCAGCGACCTTGTCCGCAAGATGATCATGGGGGACATGTCGAAGGCGATCTCCGATGCATCGAAGATCATTGTGCCAGTCAAGAGGATAGAGATCGGCAAGAGTGAGGTTCTGAGATCCGGCAAGATGCCAGAACCGGACGAGCAACCGATTATCGCTCCTGCCGAGGAACCCGCCCAGGATGAGAAGATCGAAGAGATTGAGGAGCAGAAGCCAGCAGATGTCTCGACTGAAGAGACGCCTGTGGAGCAACCCGCCGAGTCCGAGGACGGATCCAAGGAAGAGAAAGAGGAATAGGGGGTACATACCCCGCGTATATCGCGACGGGGACCATGTCGGGGTGGCTCAGCCTGGTGGAGCGTCGGACTCATAGGGAGTTCTTCTGACCAGATGCTCCTAGGATATCCGGAGGTCACGGGTTCGAATCCCGTCCCCGACACCATTATCCAGCGAGAGTGTATTCTAGCAACGCTTTCGGAGGATGGACATGAGAGTGATAATCTACACGGGCAAGGGTGGCGTCGGGAAGACATCCGTTGCCGCTGCTACCGCCCTCCGATCGGCCTCGTTAGGGCACAGGACGATCGTGGTCAGCACCGATTCTGCGCATAGCCTGTCCGATTCCCTAGAGGTCCCGTTGTCCGGGAAGATAGAGCGGATACGGAAGAACCTCGACGGTTTAGAGGTGGATATACAGCTTGAGCTCGAGACGCGTTGGAAGGAGATCCAGGCATACCTATCAGACTTCCTGGCATCGCAGGGCATGGACGGCGTCACGGCGAAGGAGATGGCCGTCTTCCCAGGCATGGAACTCATGTCGGCACTGTTCTATGTCGAAGAGTTTCATAAATCGGATAGCTACGACGTGGTCATAATCGACACCGCACCAACGGCGGATACGCTCAGACTCCTATCATTCCCCGATATCGCCAGCTGGTATTTCGACCACCTGTTCCACATGGTCAGGAATGTGCTGAAGATAGCGAGGGTGACCATTGGGAAGATGGTGTCCACCCCGCTGCCCTCCGACAAATTCCTTGAGGACTTGGAGAATCTCAGGGAGCGGCTCCGATATGTCCGGGACCTCCTAACGGATCCGGAGATCACATCCGTGAGACTGGTTGTGAACCCGGAGAAGATGGTCATAACGGAGACCCAGCGGGCTTACACTTACCTGTGCATGTATGGATACACCGTCGAGAGCCTGGTCATAAACAGGATCATACCAGAAGGGTTGTCAGACGTGTACTTCGATGGAAAGCTCAAAGAACAGAAGGAGCACCTGGATACGATAGAGAGCATATTCGCGCCGTTGAAGACATTCAAGGCTTCGTTGATGCCCCGAGAGGTGCTTGGAGGAAAATCACTTGAATCGTTAGCCATTCAGTTGTTCGGGGATGATGACCCTACCCAGGTGTACTCTGTAGAATCCCCGATGAGAGTATATGAAGAGGACGGAGCGAGCGTATTCGCCATCAAGATGCCGTTCGTGATGGATCAGAAACTAGAGCTATATACACGCAAGGATGTTCTAACATTGCAGCTGGGGGCGTTCAAGAAATCCATAGTGCTCCCGTACGCTCTTACCAACAAGGAGATACTGGGTGCCGACTTGGATGGCCCCTGGTTGAAAGTCAGGTTCGAAGGTGAGGAAATTGGAAGGAAGAAGGGTAGAAAAAGGGGTAGAGGTCGCAAAGCGTCTCGAAAGGCACATTGAGGAGATAGCGACCAAGGTCACGACCAAGGAGACCATGACTCATTTCGTCAATGCAGGCATGGAGATAGTGCAGGCTGCGAATTCGGCCATGAAGCAAATGGACGTCCCGGAGGAGACGAAGGTAAGGATCCACAGGGCCGAGAAGGAGGTCCTCCTGGCCGCCAGGAGCTTCATAGACGCGATTCTGGTGGAGGTGGACAAGGAGATGCCCAAGAAGAAGTCCGAGTTCAAGAAGGTCGAGATCAAGCGGAAATCGAAATGACGCTCCGAGATTGATGGGGTCAGAGGGCACAGCTTTTTTACATAGACCCCATTACCGCACATAGTCAAGACCACCAGGGGGTATTACCGTATGGTAAAGATGCTAGTACCGTACCCGGACAAGTGTACTGGGTGCAGATTCTGTGAGATTGCCTGCACTCTGTATCACGAGGGTAAGATCAACCACGCAGACGCGAGGTTGCAGGTGCACAAGCGCGACGTCAGGATTGATTTCCCGTCGGTTTGTACGCACTGCGTAGCTTGTAAGGATGAATGCTGTGTGACTGCCTGTCCAGTCGAGGCGATCAAGATCGAGGACGGCATCGTGCGGGTCGATGAGGACGAATGCACCGCATGCGGAACATGCGTCGAGGTCTGTCCGTTCGGGGTCATGAGGATGGAGGAGACCGCATTCAAGTGCGACCTCTGCGGAGGGGACCCGACCTGCGTGAAGTTCTGCTCGATGGGCGCGATCAAGTATGAGGAACCCAAACCCGAGCAGTATGAGGCAGTCAGGAAGCTTCTGAAGGCGGAGGAATGAGCATGAAGGGCTTTTCAGGAAAGATATTGAAGATAGACCTCAGCTCTGGCAAGGATTCCATCAAATCGACCGATGAAAGATACGTGAAGAAGTACCTCGGAGGATCTGGGTTCGCGATAGAGCTCGTATATCACGGCGTCCCTGAAGGTGCAGACGCTCTCTCACCCGAGAACGTCCTGGCCATGGCTCCAGGGGTGTTCGACGGGTTTGCGGTGCCGACGGGCGGCAAGACCGCCTTCGCTGCGAAGTCTCCGGCCACCAATACACTGGCCGAGAGCATCATGGGCGGCTCCATAGGTGCGGAGCTAAGGCACGCGGGTTATGACGCGCTCGAGATATTCGGAAAGGCCGAGAAGCCGTCATATCTCTTCATCGAGGATGACAAGATCGAGATCAACGAAGCCGATGACCTCTGGGGTAAGGATACAAGACAGGTGCCTGATATCCTCAAGAAGAGGCATGGCTGGGATGTCAAGGTGGCTTGCATAGGCGTCGCTGGCGAGAAACTGGTCAGGATGGCTTGCATAGATTGCGACGATAGGCAGGCCGGCAGGGCTGGCCTCGGAGCAGTGATGGGGTCGAAGAACCTCAAGGCTATCGTCGTCCGAGGAACCGGAGATCTAGAACCTGCGGATCCCGGGAAGCTGCTGGAGATCGCGCTCAGATATCAGAAGATAATGGAAGCCGCTCCATCGTTCAACGAGGATACGAAATACGGCACGGGCGAGTTCCTAGGTTGGATCAACAAGGAGAAGGGAGTGTTCCCGACCAGGAACTGGCAGGAAAGCTTCTTCAAGGAGAGGGAGCAGATCGACCCGTATTACTGGGCGCCAAGGTATGTCAGCAAGAACAAGGCCTGTTTCGCATGCACGAAGCCCTGCGGCAAGCTGTTCGAGATCAAGAGCGGCAAGTTCTCCGGAGTCGCGATCGATGGCCTGGAGTACGAGACGCTCTACTCACTCGGAGGAGGCTGCGGCAACGCCGATATCGAATCCGTGGCCAAGGCAAACGAGGTCTGTGACTTGGTAGGTATCGACACGATCTCCGCCGGAGTGGCCATAGGATTCGCAATGGAGCTCATCCAGAGAGGGATAATCACCGAGGATGAGGTCGGCATGAAGCTGACCTGGGACAACGCATCCGACTCTGTGCCGAAGATGTGCGAGATGATCGGGAGGCGCGAAGGGTTCGGAGACATCCTGTCCGAAGGAGTAAAGAGGGCCGCTGAGAAGATCGGCAAGGGCGCCGAGAGATACGCGGTGCACACCAAGGGCATGGAGCCTCCCGCATACGATGTCAGAGGCATGAAGGGACATGGACTGTCATTCATGACGTCTACCCGTGGCGCTTGCCACCTGAGGGCAGGCATGTACGCACCTGAGCTCGTCGGCAAGTTCTGGCGATGGGAGGGCATCGACCGGCTATCCATCGAAGGGAAGGGCGAGAAGGTCGCCACCATGGAGAACTTCATGGGCGTCTACGATTCGGTCGGCCTGTGCAAGTTCTCGAGAGGCTTCTTCCTGATCGATAAGCTCAGGGAGGTCATCGAGGCGATATCCGGCCTGCAGTTCACTGAGGAAGAGCTCCTGAAGATCGGCGAGCGTATACACAACATGAAGGGGGGCTTCAATGTGAAGCATGGAATCACCAGGAAGGACTGGCTCCTGCCCCCGAGAGTGCTCGAGGACCCGATCCCCGAGGGGCCGTCCAAGGGCGCCAAGATAACCGTCGAGGAGATGAACAATATGCTCGACGATTACATGGCTGTCCGCGGCTGGACCACTGATGGCGCACCCACCCCAGAGAAGCTCAAGGAACTGGATATCGTCTGAGCCGTTGCTGGTACGAAACCAAACCGGGTCAGGACGGTTCGCGTTCTGACCCTCTGAAACACCTTATGATTTCTCAAAAAAGCAAATGAGACGGGTCGCGAAGGATTCGAAAGCTCGGGGATCAGATCATCTTGATGGAATCCGCGAGTTTCAGCAGTTCCTTCTTCGCGATCAATTCATCGTTCTTCCTGGAGATAACGGTGACGACGAGGGCTTTTCTTCCGGCGCCGACGACGACCATCTTCGCATCCTCGCACTCGACTACCACGGATTGCGGCGTGCCGACTCTTAACTCGGAGTTGGCAGTAGATGCCGCGCCGATGAGAGTAGCGCACATGATGGCGAATGTGTCCATGGATACACCTTCGGGCAGATCAGCTGCAATCACGAGTCCGTCCCTGCTTATTATCGCAGATGCTATTGCCCCGCAACTCTCCCTCAACGCCCTGAGGGCTGGCTTAAGCTCCAATTCAATCCCCTCCTACCAGTTCGACCTTGAAAACGCAGTGCTTGTCGCCTTTGCTCACGCACTCGATCTCGTCGCAGTGGAATCTCCTGTGAGTCTTGGCCTCGTATATCTTCTTCACAATACCTCTCAGCCTGTGACAAGTCGGTATATCCGATTGGGTCGACTCCACGGACCCCTCTGCCGTCGCAGTGGATTCCTCGAAGACGATATTATCGATCCAACCTCGTGCCCTGAGCAGATTGCCACATATCTCGAAGTATTTCTCAGGCTCTTGAAGCGCAATCTTGGATATCTCCTCTCCCAGGATCATGCCCTCCCTGAAGAACAGACCGTGGCAAGCCTGAGACATGACACCTTCGTATAGCTTCCGTATCTCCTCGAACTCGGACTGGGAGAGCTTGACGAACTTCATCTAATCCGCTCTGTGGATTCGTATCGAGGATATTTAAGGTTTGGTCCACAGGTCACAGGCCAGCGAAAGGGGTTTTTGGTCGAAAAAGGCTATTGGACGACTCGTGCAGGTTGAAAAGTCTATATCCACCAGATTCGTTAGCACCCCGGGAAAACCATCATGTTCTCCGATGAAGAGGGCGAACTGGCCGTGACGACTGCGAGGAGAGTCGTCGAGAGCCATGTCAAGAGAGAGAAGATCTCTGGCCTCGACCTCCCAGAATCGTTCAAGAACAAATTTGGGGTATTCGTGACACTGACGACACACCCTCAAGATGAATTGAGGGGGTGCATAGGGTACCCTGAACCGATTATTTCGCTCGAGGATGCCCTCAAGGACTCCGCTATAAGTGCGAGCTCACGGGACCCAAGGTTCCCCCCGGTGAAATCGCAGGAACTTGGGGGGATCACGGTGGAGGTCAGCCTGCTGACCCCACCCGAAGAGATCAAGGTGAAGAGATGCCAGGACCTGCCGAATCAAATTCATGTCGGAGAGGATGGGTTGATCGTCCAGAAGGGATGGAATCGCGGTCTTCTGCTCCCGCAAGTACCAGTCGAATGGGGATGGGATGCAGAGGAGTTCCTATCGCAGACATGCATCAAGGCAGGTCTTCCACCAGATACCTGGCTCGACGGGGACACGAAGGTGTTCAAGTTCACTGCGGAGGTATTTTCGGAAGAATCACCCAGAGGGAAGGTCAAACGCAGAAGATTGAGTGAATGAAATGGATATGGTCATCGAAGGCGACTGCTATCAGCAGGGTGAATTCAAACACCTCGAGATCGGGATAGATAATGGCAAGATTGTCAAGGTAGCGAAGAGCATCGACTGCGACAAGCGCATGAACTTCGGCAGCAAGAAGATACTCCCTGCCGCAATCGACCCGCACGTCCATTTCCGAGACCCTGGGATGACACACAAAGAGGATTTCAGGTCTGGATCGATCGCCGCACTCCACGGAGGCGTCACATGCGTCTTCGATATGCCTAACACTAAACCGCCCACGACCTCCATAGACTTCCTGAATGAGAAGAGAGGGATCGCTCTCTCGAGATCACATGTGGATTTCGGGCTTTTTGCAGGAGTCCAGCCAGGGATTGATGTCGAGGGCTTGGCGGAGAAGGTGATAGGTTTCAAGCTGTACATGGCTGGAACCACGGGCAACCTGCTGGTCCCCTCACTTAGGACCATCGGATCCGAACTCTCAAGGATCGCCAAATGTGGCAAGGTGCTAGCGGTGCACGCAGAGGACGAGTCGTTGAGGGACAAGGAACGAGACGAGAAGAACTTGCACGACCATCTTGCAGGGAGGAACAATGACTGCGAGACGAGCGCGATACGGAAGATAGCAGACGCTGCCCCAGATTGCAGGCTCCATATCTGCCATGTCTCGGCCAGAGAATCCATACCACTGGTGTTCGAACAGAAGAACATGACCGCTGAGGTCTCGCCGCATCATCTGCTGCTCGATAGGGACAGACCGATAGGATCTCTGGGGAAGGTGAACCCTCCGCTCCGGACCCGCGCAGATAGGCAGGCGTTGTACCTCGCGTTCAAGCAGGGAAGGTTCGACATGATCGCATCCGATCACGCACCTCATACGATGGACGAGAAGAGTGATGATTTCCAGCATGCACCCTGTGGAATGCCCGGTGTCGAAACCATGTATCCACTCATGCTCCAGCTGGTCAGGGAGAGACATCTAGCTCTCGCCACGGTGGTCAGAACGATGTGCGAGAGACCCGGCGAGATATTCAAAATACCCAAAGGCAAGATCGAACCGGGATATGATGCAGACCTGGTCGTCGTTGATTTCATGGAAGGAAGCGAGATAAGGGGAGACAGACTCCTGACCAAGTGTGGATGGAGCGCGTTCGATGGGATGTCCTGCATATTCCCGAAAGCGGTCTTTGCCGGGGGAGAACTCATGATGGAAGATGGATCGCAGTCAGGGGACCGTATGGGAAGGGAAGTAATTGGCAGATAGAAGTGAATCATCCTACAGAACCGAACTGGATCTATCGGAACTGGGCGAGATGACCTATGAATGCATCGACGGTTGTGCCCTCTGCTGCTTATGCCAGCCAGAATTACTCTCACATGAGGAGGAGAAGTTCCGCAGCGATCCGGAGTTGATGTCAGGGGTCACGGACGAGCACATATCACCAGAGGTCGATGGAGCTGCGATAAAACTGCAGGGAGCACATGGAGCATGCCACTTCCTGAAGGGAAGAAGATGCGGCGTGTATAACAACCGGCTCCATTTCTGTAAGGCTTTTCCCATAAGTGTCTTCGCTGGATGGAGGGTGCAGCTGAACGTGAACCTGTCATGCAGAGGGATAGGACTGCCAGGGAAACGCCTGGCAGAGCATGGTATGGGGATACTCGACGCCATAGGCGAAACAAGGGTCGATGAGGAGCTTGAATCGGCCCAGGATGTGTTCTATCAATTCTCAAAGAACGCGAAGGATACAAAGACTATACAATCGGCCAGTTCTGTCCGCGAAGCATGCGGATTCCTTTCAGATGATATGCTCGACGAGATAGGTCTCAGCAGGATATTGACTTATGCCGAACACGGTAACACGAGGCAGAACTCGCCTGCGCAGGACATCGCTAGGAGAGCAAGAGCTTCCGAGCCAGAGGCGAATGTTGACGAATTGGCCCTTATGCTTGGCACGGAACTGTTCGACCTGCCAGACCTGAGCTACCTGCCAGTCTACGTAGACGAACGATTGGATTGGAAGGTTTTCCAACTGAGCGGAAGGAACATAGTCGGATATGACCTCTCAGAGGATGGGACAATAAGGGAGTTCGTGAAAGTGAATCCGACGGATATCTCGCTCATGCCACTATCGGAAGAGGGCAAGAGGGAGATGGAGAGATATCTGATGCTTGTGAACTCGAGGGATTGCTTCCTCGGCCACGCCGCATATCTCTGTGATGAGGACGGATACGGATACAACTTCGGGCAGGCCTACCTCGGCGCTATGGCGAATACCATCGTGGACCTATGGTGGCGATCTTCATTCCTTGCACTACTGCGAGATAAGGAGATGCTTGGACGGGATGAAGTCAGGGAGGGGGTCATCTTCTTCGACATGGACCTCCTCGACCTGCCCACCATCGGAGCCTTCATCTGATACACCAACTGCGAAGGTGTCCGTTGATGACCCGTACGTGCCGGTGCCTATATTCGATGTCAAGCCGCACGTTTGTACAATCGGGGTGATTCTTCCCCCTAACAGGCTTCGATTTCCTTTCGGTTCGAGTATGAGTCAACGAAAGCGTTATCTATCCGAATTTCATCTTACCTTTTCGAACGTCTTGAGGAGGCGCCTCGTTTGGAGAAAAAGAATCCTGCGACACTTGACAAAAGCGATCGGATCATTTTGAAAATGCTTCAAGACGACTGCAACGTGAGCCTGAAGAAGATCGGAGAGAAAACAGGGTTGTCGTCATCTACAGTCCACTACCGGGTGAACAGGCTGGTTGAGGAAGGAGTGATCACCGGATTCAAGGCTTGTGTGAACCCACTCAAGGTCGGAAAGGAGATCCTGGCGATATCATTGATCACTGGCAGGTACGGTCCGGATTACGTGAAGAAGATCGGAGAGAAGGTATCCAAGATCCCTGGAGTATGGGCGGCTTATTTCCTACTTGGGAACATAGACTTCGCGATCCTTCTGAGAGCGTCCTCAAGAGAGGAGTTGAAGGACATAATCGATTCGATCATAAGGATAGACGAGGTCGAGAGGAGCAACACCTATCTGATCCTCGACAGGATAAAGGAAGACATTACGGTTCATCTCTGACCTTTGGATCATCTGTTAGATGACCGCCTCGCCGCCGACAGAGCGGTGAGATATTCCTCGATCCTCTTGACACGCAGATTGATCTGGCCGACCTCCCCTCTGACGTCTCGCATCCCAGTGAGTAGCTCGGCAGGGATCTTTGGCTCAGGCATAACCGGAGGCTCGATCATCGGGATCTTGATGTTGCTGATTGCATCCTTGAGTGACAACACCTCATCGGAAAGAGCAGCCAATCTCTCGTCTGTGTCGTCTTTCTCTTCAGCGTTCAGCTGATCCACAGCTTCCCTGAGGGCGTTCACCTCATCGTATAGATCGTCCAACGAATCGTCGCTTTCATCTTCCTGTTGGCCAGGTTGTATGGATGCGAACGCCTTGTCGATCTTCCTATCCGTAGTGGACAGTATCACACCGAGGCCTTTCGCGATCTTCTTGTCGAGCTCTATCTTGAAGTCGTGGACCTCGGTTCTGAGATGGTTTTCGATTTCCTCGAGCTTCTCCCCTTGTAGTTTCACATCCCTGAGCAGTTCCGACAGGTCCGTCATCTGCGTCACTACAGATGAGAGCATCTCAATTCCATCTGAATCCAGCTTCATCTCCGATGGCCCAGTAGAATATCGTCTCAGGCCATCCACCATGGACATCTTGTCCATTATCGGGCCGGAGCGGGCGATCGTCTGCTTAAGCGGCTCGAGTCTCGCTAGCGCACTATCAGCCATCTTCACCGGATTCTTCATCCATTGATTCACATCACTCAATTCACGCACAATGTTCTCCAGCTGACGAGTGGCATCCACGATGTCGGAACTCTCCATCGCACGTATGTCCCTTATCGCATCGCGACGGCCTCGCGAGGAGGCGTCCTCGACCGAAGACCCTTCGTGAGAGTATACCGTGGCCAGATAGAACACGCCCGACATGATCTTGCCCATGACATAGTCCCACTCCTGGCCGGAGACCGCGATCGTGGGTCTGTCAGCTCTCTCGAAAAGCATGCAGAAACTGCCATTCGGCATATAGCAGACTTCGACGCCGTAAGGGTGATTCTTGTAGAACTGAGGAATATGTTCAGGGCTCTCGCTCTGGACAGCGCTCATGTAAGCGGCCATATAGGCCTTTGCGTAATTGGCGAGGTCGATGTCTGTGGGACCCCGATCATTCTGGCTACTCTGTCGCGCGTTCATGTCCGCACCAGGCCAGGCACGCGCTGGGTCATGATAACCCAAACAGCGGAAAGGCAGACTACGCAGGGGGCATCGTCGGAAACCATGAAATAGGTTTCCGGTCAAATCTCGGATATGATTATCAGTATCCCTGGATCGTGTGAGGGTGGTAATCCATGATCATACGGCAGGAGCGGCTTCCCAATCATCCGACCATCGGACCTGGCCCGTCTTGAACTCGAACTTCAGACGCACCTTTCCATCATCGAAGAATATCTGGGCTCGTCTGACCTGAGAGACATAGAGCTTGGTCCACTTGCCTCTCTGGGTAAGGGCCCTTCCCTCGCAACTGAGGAGACCTTCGTTGAGAAGTGTGTTGACCCGCCGATATCCGAGCGTCACGGGTATGTCGAGCCTCTGGCACATGTCCTGAACTGATCGAGGCTTGTCTCTGGCATACGTGAGTATCTTCGCTGAATACTCGTCGATCAGGAGTTTCGACAGTTCGTACGCATTCATCGAAAGGGGAGCCTCCTGCATACATTCATGGTCACCGTTCATAAACAATCTTGTTCAATTCCAATCAGAGAATATCACAGACGATAAGTCGAGGATGATCATCAACTTTCGATGTCTCACTTGGCTGCTCGAAAATCGAAGGGCAGATCTGCGATCTGAGGAGTACTAATGATTCTCATGGCTTAGAAACAAAAAGACAATTATATATATCTTAGAATTAGTTTCCCCAGGATAAGGGACGGGATATAAGCTCTAACTCCCCCCTGTGTGAGGGGATAAAACGGCCACCGATACGGATATAGCGCATGCTAGACTCGGCATCGCTCAAATATTGACGGACCAATACAACATGAACATCCTTGCAGCGTCTAGCCATAAAGCTAGGAGTGCAAGAGAACTCGCGTTCATGTTCGACATACCGCTTGCGAGCTGCTATCGAAAGCTTAGAGAGCTGGCCGCGGCAGGTCTGATCGAACAGGAAGGCAGCGAGTTAACGGCGGATGGGAAAAGATACAAGGTATACAAGTCCCGCATAGGCAGCGTCACCCTCGTCTACGAGAGGGGTACCCTGCGCATGAAAGTGGATATGAACTACAGATCCGCACCGCTGGAGATAGTTCAGAACATGGCGACGCCGAAACCAAGAGGCGAGCTCTGAATAACCTTTCCTAAACTATGGGGGCCTTTTAACTCCCCTCTATTTTACGTTCTATTCTTTTCGGGCAGATTTGTCATTTCCTAAAAAGAGAATCACGACACAACCATTTTTATCATACATGAGAATCAGACATAGCTCTCAGAGGCGGCACTAACGCACTCGGGAGACAAGACGCTTGGACTATCCACAGGGCAAATGTAGACCTACCTCGGGAGTGAAAGAGAATCACACTACGCGGATAGGCCAGGCACCATCGTTCTAGTGATGATTGAGAATTGAGAGTGGGCGCTCCACGCCGCACACGACATTCTCAACTCATGCAATCTGGATCTTGGATGACTGACCTCTCCGCGACCACAGAGGAGGGAAAGAGATGGAAAAGATACCCAAGCCCAGAAGGATTCGTATGGGCGAGGAAGGGGAGATGGGGGTTGGCACATTGCTGATCTTCATAGCGATGATATTAGTCGCCGCCGTAGCAGCTGGTGTCCTAGTCCAGACCGCATACGAACTACAGCAACAGGCAGAAGCGACAGGCGATCAGGCATTGCAGGAAGTAGCAACGGGTCTGAAAGTGGTAGCGATATATGGAATGACGAATAATAGCTCGGGTGCATTAGTCATTACTGATCTGTACCTGAAGGTGGCGTTGACAGCAGGCAGCCCGGTCATCAATTTGGCCACGCTGATAATCGAGATATCAAATGGAGAGGCAGATGAGACGCTGTCATGTCCCGATTATTCTGTCGCGTCCACAGATGGTACTTTCGATGTGTCGAGCCTGAGGGATACATATCCCGATAATATCGCAGCTTGGACCGCAGATGATGTGGGAATCACCCAAGGAGATGTTGCATTGTTGCACATCGATCTGGCAGAGCAACTGCCTACGGACATGAGTCTCGTCACCCAGCAGGATGCCACGATACTCCTGATACCGAAGCACGGGATACCGACCTATGTGTTGATCACCACACCTTCAGTCCTGTCGAACACATATGAGATACTGACCTGAAGAGGGATCTCAAGAAAGGAGGGACGTGCATGGACCCAGAAGAACGGTACTCGGCACTGGAGAGCTTCGACATAGATTCCAGGACCAACATGATCATCATGCGATGGTTGTCATTCCTGATGGACAGGATAGACGTCGAGGCCATCCCCAGACTGTTCGGCTTCTATAGCAGAATAGGATGGATAGGAGAGGACGTCGCAGAGTACCTGGCATCTGTATCACAGGGCACGAAGAAGGCCGAACCGGAGATGGCAGAGGCGATCCTGGACGATGAGATCATAGACCACAATCTCGTAGTGACCAAGAAGCGGCCAGGGAAGAGAAGCTCCTTGGATGCTCTCGCGCTGGCGACGGAGGAGAAGGAGTGGAGACTCACACCGGAGGACCATATGAAATCCTGGATGTTCGTCATGGAGCTGGCGGGCATCGATGTCGACAAGAACATCTGGTGTGAAGTGGAAGAACGGATTGGTCGATTCGAGACCAGCCTCGCCGACTACTACAGAGTGTGACCGGCGATGGTTGATCTGAACAACGAGAATTGAGAGAGACTGAGAAACAGGGCATATCAGGCGTCTGGGAATATCCCATGGAAACCCCTTACGATCGATATTTTTGATTCAATAGCCTGATTATCTTGCGTGAAAATCACGGCTTGTTGTCTTATATAATCTTCAAACGCATGATAATCATTAGCCTCCAACGCATCTCGAGGCACTATCCACAGGGCATGTAGACCGTAGACTCTCGTCTTTCTGGCGAGCAATATAATACCGACTCAACAAGTCGGGATGATTTCTGATGGTGCCATGAGTTAGCGGATGCTCTCGACGTAACAAAGCTACGTTCCATGCCCTCGCACACCGGAGAGGACTGGGATGGGACTCAAGAAGGCTAAAACGAGCATAAAGAAGGATGAAGAAGCCGACGTCGGTATAGGTACGCTCATCATTTTCATCGCGATGGTACTAGTGGCTGCAATCGCGGCGTCATTGATACTATACGCTGCGGCATTGCTGCAGCAACAGGGGCAGAGGACGGTCGACGATGCCGTGTCAGAGGTTTCTGGAGGGCTCACGGTCGTGAACGTCGCGGGCGATCGGAACCCTGACGGTGCAGATTCGTCAATCGCATCGGGATACATGCCTTCGAGAGATGATCAACCTCCTACTGGTGGCATCTTATGGAATGTGACAGAATCACGTGACGGGGTCTCACCACTTGGAATAGTCCTCAACTGGAGCTCCGCTATAGATTATGGCTCTGGACTCGCTGAAGAGATAATCTACAGGACTTCAGTCTACGACCCGACGAACCCCGCGGTATTCAATGAACAGATCGCGAGGAATCGACTGTTGACACTCAGCCAACTCAATCCATCCTACGAAATGGCTAGGTTGACCGCAGGTTTCGGATCAGATAGACAGTATACGGATTATACGGCCAGAGACGATAATTCCACTTCATATGCATACGCGATAGTCGGCGTGGATGCCGCGGGGAACCGCGCGATCTATACCCCGATAGATAGTTCTGCATCCACAGACGATGCAAGTCATGATGAGGACCAGACCGTACCCGTCGGCGGGTCCATGACGAGCACATCGAGACCCGATAACTATTCTGTCATGCTATTCTGGGTTCCTGCAACCGATGCAGGAAGTGGAGTCAGCCAACAACTGCTCTATCGAAGCAGCGTATCCGTTGGATCCCTAGCGAACGTGATGGTCGATGGACGAAGAATCATATCCGTACCCATCGGAGCGGAACTGATCGCGACCCTCAACTCGACAGCGTCCAGCTATGCTGACGCGCCGAGCGATGAGGGAACCTATACGTATTATGTGATTGTCGAGGACTGGGCAGGGAACCAGGTCTCCTTGGGAACACTGTCATACATTGCTGAGAATGTGGATTCCATCGCTCCATCCGCGGTGCAGGCGTTCTGCGTAAGGCAATACATACAATCTGTCGAGATGACTTGGAGCGAGGCGTCCGATGATGAGACGTTCATCGGTGAATATCTGATCTACAGGAGTACCAGCATGTCCGCGCTCGATAGCGTCGAGGAGTTGCGGAACTCCACTCCGATCGCGTCCGTCGACAGCAATACGATCCATTACTACGATTATTCCGGAGTATCCGGCACTCTGTACTATTATACTGTAGTAGCTGTGGATGCAGCAGATAACTATGCACAACCGGTGATACCATCGAACACCATCCAAATGATCGAGATCAAGGTCAAGACAGTGCCTGGAAGCATGCCGATCCTGTTCACCTCCCTGATGATAGAGATCACTGATGGCGAGAAGGATGTCACGCTGGGATTCAATTCCGCGGAATTCGGACCGGCCGGAGCTACCGCTGACAGATTCTCTGTGCAGATACTCAGGGATCTTGATGGCATATTCGCGAGCACTTTCTCCCTCTCGGATGGAGGGCTTGTGAAGATATTCGTGGACGCTGGAGAGATAGGGTTGAACCTTCATGCTGAATCGGCGTTCTCGATGAAGTTCATCCCCAGCATAGGCCAGCCGACGATAGAGGACTGTTCGATCCCATACCTCGGGACTTACAGATATGTGAATCTCATCTGATGATTTGGCGAAGACGCAAATCACCTATGAGAATCACTCCTCATAATTTTTCTAGATATTTGTATACTAATGTTTAAGATATATATTTCTGATAGTAAGACTCGAGAGAGGTCTACATGCCCTGTGGATAGTGCCTCTCAAGCACAACCTTGAGGGGTGCATCTCTCTCACTCCCCGCTGCAAGGGCACGGCGGCGGTTACCATCGGAGGTGAGGCGAGAGGACCAGTTAGGATGGAACGGTCTGGCTGTCGCCAGGAGTTATGTGATCGCTCCAGTACTAGGCAAGACTCGCTGCGGGCGTTGAAACCGTGCTTTTTGGACACACCATCGGGTAGCGGACGCTCTCGATGTCCTGTCAATAGGCAGGAGAGCTAGGATCGGCTCGGACGATCTCCTCGTCGGCTGGGTGCCGAACGTCCCTCGGGTACGTGACCCGGGAAAGAGATGCAAAGTTGGAGGAATAGAAATATGAACAAATTAGCGTGGAAAAAGAGAAAAATGGAAGAGGAAGGCGAGATGGGTGTTGGAACCCTTCTTATCTTCATTGCCATGATAATCGTTGCCGCTGTGGCAGCGGGTGTCTTGGTTCAGACCGCATACAAGCTGCAACAGCAGGCCGAGTCGACTGGTGACGAGGCCATACAGGACGTTGCTGCAGGGTTCAAGGTCCTTGCTGTATGGGGATCGACAGATGGCGCACCTGCGGTTGACCACCTCTACATAAAGATAGCTTTGATCGCTGGCAGCCCGGGCATCAACCTCGAGAACACGATAATTGAGGTTACGCAGACGATTGGTGGAGGCGTGGCATCAGAAATAACGCTCTCATACGCATCTGCTGCATCTGCGACAGAGTTCACAGCATCTGAGCTCAGAGACATGGATCCGTCAACCACTGCAGTCATGATGACCGCTGGAGATGTCTTCCAGATTGAAATCGACGTGAACGCAACAAGTGGCATCGATATGGTGCTTGACCCACAGGAACAGCTGACACTCCTGTTGATCCCCAAGCACGGCGTGCCGACATATCTGGAGATAACTGCTCCTTCGACCCTCGAGGCAAGCAGCGTAGTGGTGCTCAAGTAGAGAGACGCTAGCTCAATCAAATCCCAATTTGGGGAGATTTCTCCCCCTCACCTCTTTCCAAGAGGTGAGGGAAGATGTTTTCCCAGGACTGCACGGGGTTAGGTGTATCGAAAATGGCCGGCCTGTTCCGCAAGAAACCTGGAAAAGATGGTTCCTCAGCTCGTAGGAAGTTGAAAGACTTCGAGGACGAGTTCGATGATACGGAAGGGGAGACTTTCGATGACGCAGCAGAAGGGAGCGACGGATCAGATATAGTGTCGCCCACCGACGATGAGGACTACCTCGAAGACGATAGCTCGGGTGAGGGAGGACTTACTGGTGTAAAAGAGCTCAGCGAGCTCATGGGTCGTCTGGAAGAGATCGAAGACAAGATCGGGAGAATCGACTCCGCTCTGACGAATGAGCGGAACGAGAACTCGAAGGTCAGAGATAAACTCACCCAGATGGATCAGGACATCAGAAAGCTCCTGTCAGTATACGAAGTCGTCTCCGCGAAGTTCAATCCGTTCATTGATATGTCAGAGAAAGAAGCTCCTCCGAAGGAACAGTCTCCTCCCAAACCAGTGGAGAAGCAGACGGAGAAGCCAGCTGACGAGATCTCGTTCGGAACGATCGAGCTCGACGGGGATATCCCTGAGTTCAGACCGTTCGGCGAAGGGGAGATCGACACGCCATCTTCAGCTAGGAGCGCGGCATCAAAGAAGAGTAGGGACGCCACCCCGTGGGAGCCAGGGACGTCGACAATGCCCTTGGAGACAGTATCGATTGGACAAAGGAGAGATACTCCACCGACGATGGACAAGACATCGACCGACGAGAGATATGAGAGACAGGTGCGTGCGGCAGCAAGGAGCAAGCATAACAAGAAGCCTTTGCTGGCATACATACCACACGATTACCTCACCTTAGTCCTTGTCATGCGCTGGATAGAATTCCTGTTCGAACGCTTGACAAGAGACAGGATATCACTCGCCCTTGACTACTACGTAGACGTAGGGTGGATAAGCGAGGATGTGAAATCAGAAATCATGTCCTATGCCCGTGGTGAGTTGCAGGACGTCACGAAATACATGGGCCAAGAAGAGGTCCGTGAGGATGTCTTCAGGGATCTACCCCCACCACAAGCAGCACCCTACAAGAAGGTCGAAGACTGGCGCCTGTCAGCCGACGACCATCTGAAGTCACTCCTGTTCGTCCAGAAGATAGCAGGGCTCGAAGTCGACAAAGATAGGCTAAACTCCCTCGAACAGAACATATCGAAGTTCAAGGAGAGTCTGGAGGGCTTTCATGGGGTTTAGTGTCTCGGCTACAATGGCGATTTTCCTCGCCGCCTTTCTCATTCTTTTTTCTATTCTTTACGCCTCGGTAACCGATGCGTTTGATAAAGTAACCGTGTCTTTGGATGAAAGATACGATGATATGAGCGAGAGATCGCAGACTCAAATCAGTATAATCGACGTGAATTACTATCGCGACACGAATGATCTCGAGGTCCTGGTGCAGAATACAGGAAGCATCGCCCTTGAGATAAGCGAATCGAACCTCCTCGTCAGCGGCCTGTTCATGTCTTCATTCATCACAGACATCGAAGGCAAGACAACCGACATCTGGCTGCCACTCGAGGTGCTCACGATCACCGTCAACGACCCATTGATAGACTTCGATTCTGACGTAGGTCTAAGAAACCTCGTTGCGAACGATGCACAGCTTTCCTCGCCAACTAGCTTATCGGTTGGCGAATGCGCATATGTCCTTGACGGAAACAGCATTGACGTTTTCACCCTTACTGGCACATTCAGTTTCACAATCACTGACAGCGCACACATGGTGGCACCCAGTGACATCAAAGTATTCGGTGAGTATCTATACGTTCTAGACGAGGCGTCACACATAGATAGATTCGACACAGACGGAAACTGGGTCGATGTGTTCGTCTCGGATGCGACAAACGCATCAACACCAGTATCATTCGCAATCGATTCTGACTACATCTACATGATCGACAACTTCGACCACATAGACAGATTCAATATATCGACCGGCGTCTTCGTCGATCAACTAATCGCCAACGGCGGCACGATGACCAGTCCGATAGACATCACCGTAGGCGCATACATATTCGTTCTTGACAACAGCTCTGGAAGCAACCATATCGACAGGTATGGACTCGACGGAAGTGAAGGAGCGCAGATAATCGGGTCCGGCATGCTCTCATCGACAACGGACATATCCGTCAGTGCCGGGGGTCTCGATGAAAGGAGCTTGTTCATAACGAACAACAGCGACGAGATACTCGTCGCCTATGAGAACGGTACGATGAGAGGCACAATAGATGAGGGCCTCAGCGATTCGGTTTGGGGGGTGGACGCAACGGGCAAGATATTCGTGTCAGATAGTGTGAATGGGCTCGTGATCGAGAGGCTCGGTACGAGCGTGAAGGTGGTGGTTGAGAATGGGATATCAGATATCATCATGCTCTGAGAGGTGGGAATAATGGGCGCAAGTGGTGCGTCGACACAGTTGATATTCTTCGTGTCAGCCGTCATAGTAGCGTCTGCTGTCGTGGCCGCAGCTGCCAACAGCGTATACGGCATCACGAGTGGAATCGATCAGAAGAGTGACAATATCCAGAAAGAGATGCTGACAGAGATATCGATCATCAATGACCCTACGAACGTGCCCAACGATCCGGTGAGGATATATGTCAAGAACCTAGGCAATACGGTTCTGAACCAAAACTATATCACTGTAATGCTGGATGGCATGGTGGTCACGGATTACACCCTTTCGCTGAGCGGGAACACATCGTCGTATTGGGATCCGTCTAGCGTGATATTGATCACCATCGACCAGACTTTGGCATCGGGGGATCATACGGTCACTGTGACGACGGAAAACGGCATAATGGACAGACTCAGCTTCCGGATCTAGTGAGGTGGCTCCCCAATGGGAGAGACCTATAAGCTCCAGATACCTAGAGACGACCTGCATGATCAGTTAGGTCAAGGTCTCCCTGCGGGAACTATCACTCTGATCGAAGGCGCTCATGGCAATGGGAAAAGCGCCATCGTACAGCGCATGATCTACGGATTCCTGTCAAACCAGTATTCGGTCACCTGCATTTCCACGGAACTGACGGTCAAGGATTTCATCAACCAGATGTATTCCCTGGATTATCCGATCGCATCGTGGTTGTTGAATGGCAAGCTCAAATTCGTGCCCGTCTACCCTCTTGTAGGAACAGGCAATAGCCGAAAGGACTTCCTGGGCATGCTGATCAGTTCAGAGGAATTGTACAAGAGCGACATAACGATAATCGATACCTTCTCCAGCCTTGTGAGCAACAGCCTTCGCGGAGAAGACAATAGCATAAAGGTCCTTTCGTTCTTCAAGAAGCTGACGGGGATGGGGAAGAGCATCGTCATCACGGTCGACCCGCAGGAAATCGAGACGAAATCATTGGCTCCTTTCGAATCCGATAGCCATGTCTACCTGAGCATTGTCGTCTCACAGGTTGGCGGGATGATATCGAGGAGCATCATGGTGAAGAGGTTCGGGGGCACACAATTCAGGGTATCGCCAGTGGTTGGATTCAGGATAGAGCCGAACGTCGGAATGGTCATTGAGATCACTTCCGTCGTGTGAGGTAGCGACGATGCCAGCCAAATTCAGCAGAGTACTTGAACGCAACCCGCACCTCAACGTGTATCTCCAGGAGTACGCTCAGAACACGACGCAGACCCCGAAGTTCATGGACACGCTCAGCAGAGATCTCGGCAAGGAGACCACAGTGGATGTCGTGTACCCCGTGGGCGACCCCATATTCATACACCTGCATGGATCAAAGGATGAGGGGCATAAGTACGACACCATACAACCCGTGCTGACCCCTGAACTGACGAAGCACTACGACAATGTTGTCAATCATATATTCGTCAAGTCCGGAAAGGAGAAGACACATACCACAGATGCCGAATTCAATGAAGTGCTCGATAAGCTCCTCGGAGAGATCGTGGAAGTCACGGAAAGGCGACCGCCATCCAAGGTCGCGCAGCTATTCAAACCGAATAGCAAGGTCTACATGCCAGAGAACGATTTCGAGATAATCGAGTATTATGTCAAGAGGAACATTCTACAGAACGGGGCGCTCGAACCGGTGCTCAGAGACCCGTACATCGAAGATATCCACTGTGTCGGCCTTGGGAAGGTCAACCTATACCATAAGGTAATGGGAATGGTGGAGACAAACGTCAGATTCGATGCGTTGGTGGATTTAGACAAATACGCAAAAGGAATGAGCGAGAGGATGGGGAGACCTGCGTCGATCTCGAGACCGATAATCGACGGTGCCCTTCCGGATGGATCGCGTATCAACATCATCTACGCAGACGACGTCAGTGTAAATGGCCCCACATTCACGATTAGAAAATTCTCGACTGAGCCGCTCAGCGTCGCACAACTCGCAGGGTGGAATACCATCTCACCACAGCAAGCGGCCTATCTCTGGCTATGTCTCGAGAACGGAATGAGTGTGTTCGTCTGCGGCGAGACTGCCTCAGGTAAGACCACGTTACTCAATGCGATATTCCCGTTCATAAGGTATGATCAGAAGATATTCTCCGCAGAGGACACCCTCGAGGTGCAGCCACCTCATGAAGTCTGGCAGCAATTGTCCACGAGAGAGTTCGGCCCCGAAGATAGCAGAGTGGATACTTTTGCGCTGCTCAAATCAGGCCTGAGGTCGAGACCGAATTACATCATAGTCGGTGAGATCAGAGGGAAGGAGGGAAACGTCGCGTTCCAGGCAATGCAGACGGGCATTCCAGTCATGGCTACATTCCACGCCGCATCCGTGAAGAGGATGATTCAGAGGTTCACTGGCGCACCGATCAGTGTGCCCATTACGAGCATGGACAACCTTAATGTCGCAGTGTTCCAGGCAGGGGTCTACAGAGGAGGCAAACTCATCAGGAGAACCTTGGCTGTCGAGGAGATCCTCGGTTACAGCGAATCGATGGGCGGTGTGATGACAAGAGCCGTGTTCGTGTGGAATCCTGTCAGCGACCAACATGTATTCAGAGGCATGAACAATTCGTTCATTCTTGAGGAGAAGATTGCGGTCAAGAGGGGATACAAGGATAAGAGGGACATCTACAAGGAGCTCGCCTTGAGGGCGCGCATAATCGAGAAGATGATCGAGACGAATATGACAGCGTATAAGACCGCCAACGAAATAATAAGAGCGTTTCAGAAGGAAGGCATCTCTGGGTTGCCATTCACCGTGTGAAGGGGGGACGACCTTGTTTCCTTGTTGTGATAGTCAGGCGTGAGAATTGGGCACTAATACTTATAACGGCCCGCCAGGGATGAGTATCCGAGGCCACCGAGCATACGCTCCACAGGTGCACCTCTGATCATGTCATGCACCAGAACGGTCACCAGTGGGCGCGACACTATCATGCCTCAATGGATGGGAGAGGATGCCAGCAGAAGATGCGGGTTTTAAGAGGGCCATGAGGAAGAACCCGCACCTGATGACCTATGTTCAAGAGTTCGTTAGGAAACATAGGTCTCCTCCAGAATTCCATGCCACGCTGACTAGAGAAATGGGGGACGAGCAGGACGTCAATGTCATCCATCCAATCGGAGACCCATTGTTCGTGCATATATTCTCGACCAAGAGCATCCCCCTCAGTTACACCTCGGTGCAGCCCCAGCTCAACCAAGAGCTGGAAAAGAGGTTCAAATCTATCATCCAGCAGGTCTACAACAAGGCCGTATACATGGACCCTCATGAATCGACCCAGCAGTTCGAATCCAACCTGATGAAGCTGATAGACGAATCGACCGAGGTGACCGAGGATGCTGAGGAGGGCACCCCGAAGAAGAGACTGTTCGGAGACCTCTTCACCGAACCAAAGGTGTACGTCACCGAAAGAGAATGGGAGCTCATAAGGTATCATGCGAAACAGAACATCATCTTAGCAGGACCTCTGGAGCCACTCCTGCGTGACCCGTACATCGAGGATATCCATTGCATAGGTCACGACAATGTATCCCTTGTTCACAAGATCTTCCAGGCCATGCCAACCAATGTCAAATTCGAATCGATGGAAGAGCTTGACAATTACGTGAGGGCGCTAAGCGAGAGGATTGGGAGGCCCGCATCGATGGCACGACCGATCATCGATGGCACTCTTGAAGATGGATCGAGAATCAATCTAATCTATGCCGATGATGTCAGTGTCAAGGGACCTAGCTTCTCCATCAGAAAGTTCGCAGAAGATCCCATAAGCATCACCCAACTCATAACGTGGAATACCATCAGCGCTCAAGAAGCCGCATATCTCTGGCTTTGCCTGGAAGAAGGGATGAGTATATTCTTCTGCGGGGAGACTGCGTCGGGTAAGACTTCGACGATGAGCGCCGTCCTGCCATTCATCAAGTATGACAGCAAAGTCTACACGGCCGAAGACACCATCGAGATGCAAGTACCTCACAAGGTCTGGCAGCGTCTTGCTACAAGAGACTTCGGCCCCGAGGAAAGCAGGGTCGACACATTCGCTCTCCTAAAGGCGGCGCTGAGATCCA
>Ga0180007_10000311_pt1 | contig 86737 bp, 64 predicted proteins | sample MM_PC_MetaG_FD_121122 | JGI IMG/M metagenome (GOLD analysis project Ga0180007, IMG submission 121122) | Groundwater microbial communities from the Aspo Hard Rock Laboratory (HRL) deep subsurface site, Sweden - MM_PC_MetaG | ecosystem: Environmental > Aquatic > Deep subsurface > Groundwater...
CCGCCGCGGCCGCCGAAGCCGCCGTCGACCGCTTCGCCGTCGGGATCGCCGTCACCGAGCAGGTCCGAAAGATCTTCGGTCTCCTGGCCGAACACGGTGTTGGAGGCCGTCAGGGAGGCCGTCATTGCGGAGATCTGAGAGGCAAGGACGTTGGCCACACCGATGCCCTGGGGACCGCTCACACGGCTGACGCCGGCGCCGGCGCCGCCCTGTCCGGGGGACTGGGCCGTGCTGCGGGCGTCACGGGGAGCCGAAGCCTGATCCTTGACCTGATTCTCGGGCTTGTAGATCTGCTTGTCCTTTTCCTTGTCCTTCTGTTTCTGTTCTTCGAGCTGCTTCTTCTTTTCGGCGACCTGGTCGGGCGGCTTGACGATGGCTTTCACCGTCGTTTCCTGGGCTTCCGTGTCGTCGGAGAAGATGGGATCGTTCTGCAGGTGAACGAAGTACCAGGCCAGAAGCGTCGACATGCCGACGGAAACAAGAACCAGGAACATGAAGAGGCCCTTCTGGAATTTGAAGGGGAGCACCAGTTTGGACTGGTTGACGGACCGGATCAGCCACTCGTAGTTGTTGTACTTGATACGGGCGCTGTGGTTGTCGGGAATCTGGAAGTCATAGGTCCCGGGCATGTCCGCGTTGGTGGCGCGACCCTGCTGCACCAGTTCGGTGAGCATGTATTTGTTGCCGGCCGGATCGATGATGGAGCCTTCCATGGTCTCCGTGAACATCAGGTGGTAACCGGCGCTTCGATCGGTCCGAACCAAGGGGAACTTGGGAGACGGCAACTGTTTGGAGGTGCAGGTGAACACGGAAGACGGATCTTCGCCCACCGTGAAGTTCGCCAGGATGCGACGGCGCAGGTACACGCGGCCGAGGCCGGCGTACAGGATGCTCGCGCCGAAGAGTGAAAGGAGGATGAATGCGAGTTCGTAGCCGAAATCACCCTTGACTTTGGGGACGAACTTGTCGGAAAGACCGCGATCCTTGGCGATGTCGCGGATGACATCGTTGACCCGCTGCTCCTCCTGCACGATCGCCAGGGACTTGTAACCCATGAACATGCCGCCAATCACCAGCAGGGCGCCAAAGACGATGGCGACCAAAGGCAAAACGCCCGGCTTCTCGCCTTCCTTGATGTCGGTCAGGACGTTGGTCTGGACGGGCAGGTTTTCAAAGTAGGAGGTGACGAACACGGCCTGCTTTTTGGTGGTGTCCTCCAGCGCGGTTACGTCCATGGTGGAGATGCCCTGCAGCGACGCGGTGGACGCGAACGAGGGGAGCTCCGCACCGCCGGCGGGACCGGCAGCGACAGGTTCGGCGGCGGCCTGGACCTCGGCGAAGTTGATGGTCAGCAGTGTATCGCCGAGCAGGATCTCATCGCCCGAGTTGAGCTTGCACTTGTTGACCTTCTGTCCGTTGACGATGGTGCCTCGCTGGGACACGACGTCGGACACGAAGATATCGCCTTCGGGAGTGGTCTGAATGAAGGCATGCATCAGACCGACGGTCTCGTCATCGAGGCGCAGATCGGCCGCAGGGCCCTTACCTACCTTGATGACATCCTGCTCATAGCTGGCTTCCCGAAGGAAAATGGGTTTTCCGGACGGATCCTTGCGATAAATCTTGAAACTGATTGGAATCGATCCAAGTTCTCCCATGGGTACAACCCTCCATTTCGCAGGTCCTGCTCCTGCGAGGAAAAGGATGAAAAATTACCGAAAATGTAAAAACACGCTTTTTACAGATCTTCAGCGGACATGATCATCTCAATGATGAAGTTGTCCCGGAACTGAATCAGCGAGTTCAAAATGGAAATCTTACGGCCGGACATGAAGTCTCCGTCAGGCCCCATCAGTTCACCATCCAGACTCTCACTGCCGAGGTCATAGGATTCGGTGACCTTCTCCTTGGCCTGGCCCTGGACAACTGCCGGACCGGCGAACGCGATGGCCAGAAAAACCGAGAAAAACAATGCTTTGATCTTCATGGGAGCTGCTCCTTTGAAGGCGTGAACCGCGCCATGTTACGCTTTTACCCTCGAAACCTTTCCGATACAATAGAAATTTTCTCGGAAAAAGGTGAAAAATGCTGCCACTGCAGGGTGCATTGAGATTACTCGTCGAGGGGGACGATCTCAGTGACGGTGGCACCGGCCTTGATCGTGACGGAGATGGTTTTCCGCAGACCCTGCTCATTGTTGATCAGGGTGATCTTGTGGGTGCCGGCGGGAAGTTCCAGTTTCTTGGGCGTATAGCCCTTGTTTTGCCCGTTGACCATGATCATGGCCGTCGGCTTGGAAGTCAGGCGCAACGTACCGGTGTTGCCGCCACCCATTTCGGGCTGCATCTCGGGCTGCATTTCGGGCTGCATCTCGGGCTGCATTTCCATGACCATGTCCGGAGGCATGGGGACCACCACCACGATGGGAGGACGCATATTATCGCCCGGGGGATTGTCCGGGGTGGGAGTATCGGCCTTTTCCAGGGCCACGACCGCAGGCGGAGACCACAGGGTCACGCCCTCGAGATTCATGGGCAGCACCGCCGGCTTGTGGTCCTTCTTGGAGATGCGGATATAGTACTTCACCTTGGGCTGCGGCTCGAAACTGTAAGGGGAGTTGGGCGTGACCTGGCACTGGTTGGGCAGCGGATCCTCGCTGGGGCTTTGGACGATGCACACGGTGGTGCCGGGGGTCATCACAGGTATGGTCAGCGTCGCCTTCTTTGGAAGCAGCGCATACTGGATGCGGATCTCTTCGCCGGCCTGCTTGTTCTCAGTGGCCGAGAACGGGTGGAAGTCCGGGTGCGAGACGACGATCTGGTGGGATCCCGGTGCGAACTCCATGCCGCTCCAGGGGGTCTTTTCGCTGTACTGCTTGTCGTCAATCTGCACGGAAGCACCCTTGGGCACGCCGTCGATGTGAATCTTCACGATGGCAGGGATCAACTGGACCTGCAGCACGAAGTTGGCCTTCAGGTCGACGGTCGTGGAATATGGCAGGTAGCCTGTGCTCTGGATGTCGATCTTGTACTGGCCGTGGGGCTTCGTGATCTGCGTGGAACAGGCTGTCAGAGGCTTGCCCTGCGAGTCCTGCAACACCTGGTCGTTGATCTTGATGACACACTCTCCGTTGAGCGCCGAGCGGATCTCCAGCATGCTCTCGGACACACCGGGCTTGTTGAGCACGAACCACCAGACCAGGAATCCGGCCAGGCCCAGGCAGGCCAGCAGGGTCACAATGACCAGCGCGGTCTTGCCGCCACCGGAGGATTTCCGCTCTTCCTGGATGGGGACGTATCCGGCCGGCGCAGGAGCGGCCGGTGCATACGGCTGGGAGTAAACCGCCTGCGCAGGCTCGGCGCGTTGGGGGCTTGAGGGGGCTGGGCGGCGATCGGCATAGGCGATGCCGGCGGGGGTCGGATCGCTCTCATTGAACAGGTCAGAAAGGTCGGGCTGCTGCTCGACGCCAGCCATGCCCGGAAGTTGGGGGGCCTGTATGCCCATGAGCGTCTTCCTCAAAGGAGCGGCGGCGCCCTTGCGCTTCGGAATACGCTCGTCGGGGCCCTTTTTCTCATGAATGGCGGTCTCGATCTCGTCGTCGTCCCAGAACTCGCCGCCACCCTGGTTCAGTGCCGGCGGGGCGGCCGCAACCCGGGGCGTGCTCATGGACGGCCTGACCTCGGGACGGGCCTGTGAGGGGGCGGCTGCGTGGGGGCTCAGTTCCATCAGGGCGTCGTAGGTGTACTGTGCGTACTCCTCCATTTTTTTCTTGTCTTCGTCGATGTCTTTTTTGAACTCGCGCTTCATCCAGTCGGCGAGATCCTTGCGGCTGTAGAACCAGCCGTTGGCGAACATGAACGCCTGCAACTCCTCGTGGAAGTCCAGGGCCGTGAAGTAGCGCTCTTCCATTTCCTTGGCCAGCGCCCTGAGCATGATCGTCTCAAGTTGCTCGGGAATGGAGCGGTTGTAGGCCGTGGGAGGCAGGATCTCTGCGTTGCGGACCTTTTCGAGCGTGGAGAAGTCGCTCTCACCCTGGAACAGGCGTTCGTTGGTGAGCAACTCATAGAGGATGATGCCCAAAGAAAAGATGTCGGAGCGGTTGTCCAGTTGGAGTCCGCGTACCTGCTCCGGGGACATGTAGCCGAATTTTCCCTTGAGAATCCCGGCCTGCGTCTGGGAGGCCTTGCCGGCCGCCTTGGCGATGCCGAAGTCGATGATCTTCACGTCGCCTTCAAAGGAGACGATGATGTTCTGCGGGCTGATGTCGCGGTGGATGATCCCGATCTTTACGCCGTTGTTGTCTTTTTTCTGATGTGCGTAGTCGAGACCCTCGCAGACCTTCATGATCACGAAGCAGGCCTGGGAGATGTCCATCGGCGTGTGGCTGTTGTGCAGGCGGTCGAAGATGGTGCGCAGGTCCTTGCCCTGGATATATTCCATGGCGATGTAGTACTGATCGTCGACCTTGTCGAGATCGGTCACCTGCGCAATGTTCGGATGCGTCAACTGGACGGAAATCTTGGCCTCATCGACGAACATGTCGATGAATTCTTTGTCTTCGGCAATATTGGGAAGAATGCGCTTGATGGCGACGATGCGCTCAAAGCCATTGGAGCCAAAAGATTTGGCTTTCCATACCTCGGCCATTCCGCCGACGTTTATTCGATCCAGTAGCCAGTAATTTCCGAATTGACGAGGCTTTCTCATGATTTCCTCACGCGCGCCAAAGTCTGCGCAACTCTAAAGACATGCAGTGACAAAGTCAATCCGATATTACAAGGATTTTTCAACTTTTTCCCGCGCCGGTTCCCGTGTCGGGACCACGACTTTCGGACAGGGCATAAAACTTTGTATCCAGCCACTCAAGTCCTTGTTTGAAATTATCTTCCGAAAAGGTCCGGATTCCGTCCGCGTCCAGCCGGCGTGCCAGGGGCCCCTGGGCGTCAATGCGTTCCCCGCGGCACGGGATTCTTTGTGTGCCGCAACTGGGGCTGTTTTCCTTGAGGAAGGCGGCCTGGACGTTGAACCGCCCACACCAGTCCGAGATGCGTCCGACGGCGCGAAGGAGCGTGGCCGTGACGTCTTCCCCATGTTCATTGCGGATCACCGGGGCGTCGGAGAGAGTGCCGGGATCCTCGTTTTCGAACTGGATACGGGGGCGGGGAACCCCGAAGCCCGCGAGCACTTCTGGGCAAATAGCTAATATATCAACATTCTCTCGTGCGCCAAGCGCTTCGAGCAGGCCGGGTTCCTTCCGGTTTTCCCCGTCCCAGCGGCAGGGAAAGCCGCAAAGGCACGCCGAGACCGCCACCGTCGAACGGGCACTGTCGGTCCGGTTGGCCGGATCCATGCCGGCCCAGTGCGATGCGGCAAATGCCTCAAAAGTCGACCGCAGCGATGCGGGAGGGGAGAAGACCCGGATCCTGCCATCTGCGAAAGAGAATTCATGCCGGCAGAAGCGAGCCAGTGTCTCGGGGTACAGTCGATGCTCATGTTCGAGGATGCGCAGCGACAGGTCGTCTGACGACAGGCCCTCAGGGATGCGGAAGGCGATCTGGTCCAGGATCGGTCCCGTGTCCATGCCTGCATCCACGAGGTGCACGGTGCAGCCGGCATACAGGACACCGGCTGTGTGTGCCTGCTCCTGGGCATGCAGTCCAGGGAAGGCCGGCAGCAGGCTCGGGTGGATGTTCAGCACGCGACCGGGGAAGGCTTCGAGCAGGGTCTGTCCGAGGATGCGCATGTAGCCGGCCAGCGCCACGACCTCGACATCATGGTCTCGCAGACGCTCGACAAGATCCCTCTCGAAATCGCGTTTCTTCCTTCCGGGGGTCTTTTCATGGCAGAAGGCGGGGATCTCCGCCTTCCTGGCGAGGTCAAGTGCTGGCGCACCCGGCTGATCGGAGATGACGCAGGCGATGTGGAAGGGACAGGCGTCGCGCTGCGTCCGGGCGATCAGGGCCGCGAGGTTGGAACCGCGTCCCGAGACCAGCACGCCGATGGGGGTCATGTCCAATCCAGGCGGGTGGAGCGGTCGTCACCCGGGCGGGTTGAGATGGTGCCGACGCGATGGAAGGTCTCTCCCATTGCGTTCAGTCGGGCACAGACGGCGCTCTCATCCCCGGGGTGGACGACCATCAGGAAGCCCAGGCCACAGTTGAAGGTGCGGGCCATTTCGAGCGGTGTCACGCCGGCGTCCTGGATCCGGCCGAAGATCTCCGGGACGGGCCATGCCGACGGCTCGAGATCCATGCCCAGTCCAGGGGGGACCGAGCGTGGCGGGTTCTCGATCAGGCCGCCACCGGTGACATGCACCATGCTCTGGATCAGGCCGTCCTCGATCAGGGGAACCACCTGGTTGACATAGATGCGCGTCGGGGTCAGCAATTCCTGTCCGACCGTTCTTCCGGAGGCATCCCAGGGGGCGTCGATGGACAGGCCCAGCACGTCCAGGATCATCTTGCGGGCCAGCGAATAGCCGTTGGAGTGGAGCCCTGAGGAGGGCAGGGCTATGACAACGTCCTTGGCGCATACGCGGGCCGTGTCGGGAAGGTTGCAGCGATCCACCACACCCACGGCAAACCCTGCCAGGTCGTATTCTTCAGGCTGATAGAAGCCGGGCAGCTCCGCGGTCTCCCCGCCCAGCAGGACGACATTGCAGGAGGAGCAGGCATCGTAGATGCCTTGGACGACCTTGGCCGCAGTGGCGACCTCAAGTTTGCCGGTGGCAAAATAGTCAAGGAAAAACAGTGGTTTCGCGCCGCATACCAGGATGTCGTTGACGCTCATCGCCACGAGGTCCCACCCGATGGTGTCGTGGATGCCGGTGGAGAAGGCGATCTTGAGTTTCGTTCCGACGCCGTCGGTCGAGGCCACCAGGATCGGCTCCCGGTAACCCGGCGGCAGCGCGAACAGGCCGCCGAAGCCGCCGATTCCTCCCATGAGGTACGGGCTTTTCTGGGCGCGGGTGATTTTCTTGATTTCGCTGACCAGGGCGTCACCTGCGTCGATGCTCACGCCGGCGCTGGCATAATCATGTGTGTTGGGCATGGCGTTTCCTGTTCGGCCGGAGGAATGGTTGTTATTCGGTCGGGGTGGATTGCACCGCAGGGCAGCGGTAGGCTTCGCCACCACCCGCGCTCGAGTCCAGGCAGCAGTGGATCGGCGTGTCCTGGCTCTTGTTGCAGGTGTGTCCGAGGTACACCGTGTCCGGGAACGTGGCGGTGGCGCAGGATCCGATGTCGAGGGCCAGGCAGCCGTTGCAGATCGTGATCGGCAGGTTGATGCTGTTGGTCTTGATGTCCGACCCGCCGCGTTCGCCTACGAGCTGGATCTTCGCGACCGCCTCGATGAACTGTCCCGGTGCGATGCTGAGACGGCCCGCCAGGTTCGGCGGGATCACGTTGACCTGCAGGGACCGCGTCTCGCCCGGCGAGATGGTCACGAACGTGTAGTCGACATAACTGGTGAAGTCCTCCAGCCCTGCTCCGGCCGCTCCCAGCCGCAGGTCGATCTGGGCGGACTTCATCTCCACGGCGTTGAGTTCGATGCCGTTGCTTTCAATGGTGGACTTGAGGTTGTTGGACACAACCAGCCACGCGTAGTACTGGGTCGTCAAACCAAAGTTGGCCGCGCCGATGTCGAGGGTGCCATGGCTCACGAAGTTGTCGGAGACGGAGTTCGAGGCCTGGCAGCCGTCCTCAGGCGCCTGGTTCTGCAGGATCACCAGTGATGAACTGTTTTCCGCACAGGCGGTCATTGCCATGATGAGCAACCAGAAGACGAGAGTGTTTTTCATGATGCACCTCACCCGGTATCCCAGGGGTTAGTCCTTCGTTATTATACCCGACCGGTTCAAAACGCGAGGGGTGATGAAAATTAAAAGTTCACTCCGGGTATCTTTTTTGTACTGGTTTTTGAAAAGCCAGCCCACAATCGGGATGTCGGCGAACCATGGAACCTTGCGGTAGAGCAGGGTGCTCTGGCGTTTGTAGATGCCGCCGATGACGGCCGTGTCACCGCTTTTGACGAGCAACTCGGTCTTGGCGCTCTTCTTGGAGATGCCCAGCGAGCCGTCGGCGCCGCGGTTGGTCAGGTCCGGTTCGTCCTTGGTGACCTCGATCTTCATCTGCACCATGTTGTCGTTGGTGACGTGCGGGGTCACAGACAGGCTCAGGACAGCCTGCTTCATGATGACGGTGTTGCCCTGGGCGGAGCTCTGAGGATACGGAATTTCAACGCCCTGGCTGATCTTGGCCTCCACATTGTCGAGGGTGGTGATCTTGGGGGCCGCGATGGACCGCACGTGACCGATCTCCTCCATGGCCGAAAGGCGCAGGTTGATGTTGACCGCGCCGGAGAGGCTGCCCAGCGTCATGCCCAGCGCGCCGCCGGCGCCGGTGCCGGTGTTGGCCGGGAGGTTCACTGCGAAGTCGGGATTGGCCGCGCCCGCCGAGGAAATGCCGTTGGTCTTGGTGATCGTGTCCATGTTGCCGCCGGCGAGGCCGATGTTCGACGGGAAGATCAGGCCCGTGGGGTTGCCCGACGCCGAGTTGGCCAGCAGCGATCCGCCCCACTGTACGCCGATTTCACGCAGGAAGGTGGTCTCGGCCTCGACGATGCGGGCCTCGATCTGCACCTGCGGGGTCGGCAGGTCAAGCGAGCGGATGAGCTCCTGGGCCACCTTGAGCTTGGCCGGCACGTCGACGAAGATGATCACGTTGGTGCGCTTGTCGAAGGTCACCTTGCCGCGCGAGCTCATGACATTGGACTCGATGGTCTTGGCGATGTCCTCGACGCTTGCATAGTTGATCGGAATCAGGCGCGTCTCCGTCGGGATCATCTTCACTGCGGTCTTGGTGCGTGCCAGTTGGTCGTCGCGTTCCTTGGCGAGTTGTTCCAGCGTCGCGATGCGGATGATGTTGCCGCCCTCGTTGACCCAGTCGAGGTTCTTGGACTTCAGGATGACGTCGAAGGCGCGGTCGACGCGGACGTTGGTCAACTTGATCGTAATTGATCCCTTCACGTCGTCGGGGATGACCACGTTCTTGCCCCACACTTCGGCGACGAGGCGGATGACGTTGTGCAGCTCGGCGTCCTTGAAATCCAGGTCGACGAAGCGACCGGAGTAGCCGCTCCTGCTACCGGTGCTGGAGTTGCCGGCGGGCCGGATGCCCTTGCGCGGGGTGGACGGCGCGGTGGGCAGGTTTTTGACCGCGGTCTGCGTGTCGACATAGCCGCCGACCTCGGAGGGGGCGACGGAGGACTTCTGGAACTTGCGCACTTCCGCGACGGTCTTGGGCACCAGGATCAGGATTTGGGCGCCGCTGCGCCGGACCTGCATGCTGCGGGTTCCCGTGGTGTGGATCTCCACGACCGCGCTGCGGGTCTTCCCGGTGGTGCGGTTGAAGGTCAGCACGCGGGAGACCGGTCCCTGGTACGAGGTGGTGTCCATGTTGCGGCGCAGATCCTGGCGGAACTGTCCCTGCGGGAAGGTCACGGTCCACAGGTCACCCTTCTGGGACAGGGTCTCCGGTCCCGGCATGGAGGTGAAGCGGAGCACGATGTGATGTGACCACGGGGAATCGACGAACTCCACGTGTTCGATCTCGACAGTGGAGGTGCTGGATGGAACCACCGTGGTGGCCACAGGGGTCTTCGGCGCCGGCGCGTTCTTCTCCAGGGTGGTCACCTTGCGCTCGGCGAGCTGGGCCAGCTCCTTTTCAAGTTGGAGCTTGCGGGTCTCCAGCGCACGGATCTCGGCTTCACGGTCCGCCTTTTCCTTCGCGGATCGGGTCTTGGTCGATTTCTGCCGGTTCATCTCATCGAGCTGGCGGGCCAGCTTCACACGCTTTCGGTCCAGGTCGGACAATTCGGTCTGGGCCTTGATTTTGTCCAGCTCCAGTTGGCGCAGGGTTTCCCGCGTGGTCTCAAGCTGGGCCAGATCCTTCTCCAGTTTCTGCTTGCGGGTCTCCAGTTCGTTGATCTGGGCGGTGCGCTTCTTCAGTTCCTCGGGATCAACCCGTCCGGCCTTCGGGGCATTCACGCGGGTCTCCAGTTCGGTCTTGCGGGACTTGAGGGTCTCGAGTTCGGACTGGATCTGGGACTTGCGTGAGTCCAGTTGGCGGAGGGTCTCCTGATCCTGCTTGACCTTCTCGGCCAGGGCACGCGCGGAGATCGTCAGTTGGTGGAATTCCTTCTCCTTTGAGGCCTGCTTGCGCTCGAGGGTCTCCAGCGAGGACCGGTTCGACTCCAGCTTGCGCTCGGTCTCCTTCAGTTGCTTCTCGCGTTGCGTCAACTGGCCGGTCAACTGGCTGAGGCGCCGCTTCTCCGCGGCGGTCTGACGGGAGATGCCCTCGAGGCGTGCCGTCAGTTCGCGCAACTGGCCGCGGGTCTCGTCCCGCGCCTGCGAAATCTGGATCAGTTCCTGCGAGGCCGCGTCGTACTGGGTGCGGGCTTCCTCGAGTTCGGACTTGGCCCGGGCCACGCGGGTGCCCAGCGTCTTGATCTCGGCTTCACCGTCTCTGGCGGCCTTTTCCCAACGGGCGGCCTGCTTCTCGAGCCGGGCGATCTCCTGCTCGCGCTGCTGCTGGCGTTCCTTGAGGCGGGTGAGTTCGCGACGCTGTCCATCGCGCTCCAGCTGGGTCTTGCGAGTCTCCTCCTGGGCTAGAAGCTTCTGGTGCTCCGAGCGGGCGGACTTCAGTTGGACGAGGCTCTCCTGCTCCCGGGTCTTGTTGACCTTGATCATGGAGAGTTCCTCTTTTTCGCGGGTCAGCAGCGTCTCGATGCTGCGGCGGCGCTTTTCGATCACGCTGGCCTTTTCCTGTTCTTCAGCGGCCAGGCGGGCGGCCTTCTTCTGGAGTTCCTCGGACTTCTTCCGGGCGGCTTCCAGGGAGGCCTGCAACTGTCTTTCGCGCTCGACGGCCTCATGCAGTTGATTGCGGCGGGCTGTCAGATCCCCGGTCTCCTTCTGAAGTTGGGTTTTCTGGGACTGCAGGTCACGGGCCTGGTTCCGCAGGTCCGTGATCTCAGCGGTCAGCCGGCGGTTTTCGAGCTCGGCGTTGGTGCGCAGCGTCTTGAGTTTCTGCTCCTCCTCGGTCAGTTGGCGAAGGATATCGGCCCGGCGGGCCTCCATCGTCTGCACCTGGGCCTGGGTGCTCTTCAGGCGCTGTTCCGAGGTGGTCAGGTTCTTCTCGAGCTGGGCGAGACGCTCGCCGGCCTCGCGGGTCAGTTTCCGGCCGTTCTGGGTCTCCGTGCGTGAGAGCTTCCGCAGTTGGTCGATCTCGGCCTTTGCTGCCTCGATCTCCCGTTCAAACTGCTTGCGGCGTGCCAGCTCGTCTTTGAGTTCAAGATTTGTCTTCTCCAGCTCGACGCGGCTTTTCTCGCGCTGGGCTTCCATGGTGCGCGTCATCGTCTGAATCTCGGTCAGGCGGGCGCGGGCCTTCTCCTCGTTCTCACGGGCGGCGACGAGCTGGCCCTGGAGGGTCTTCATCTCGGCGGCGATCGCGTCGCGGGACTCGGTCAGTTGCTTCAACTGGCGCCGCGCTTCCTGCTGTTCCTTGGAAAGCGAATCCCTGGTTCGGCCGGAGTCGTTCAGATCCGACCGGCGCTTCCGGCTTTCCTGCTGAAGCTTTTCGCTCTCCAGCCGAAGCTTCTCGGCGGCGGCCTGTGCATCCTGAATCCTCTTCTCCATCTCGGCGGCCTGCTTCTTCAACAGGGCCAGGCGGTTGGAGGCCTCCTCGGTGGAGGGCGGCGGAGCCTGTTCGGGCGTCAGGACCAGCTCGACCGTGAGGCCGCGGTTGGCAACCTTGTAGGTCGCCTTGCGCGCCAGGAACACGGTGACGCGTCCCTTGGTCTGACCGGTCTTCCCGTGATTGGAGACTGCCACAGAGGACACGGTCCAGTCGTCGACCTCGATCGGAGTGGCCGTGTCTTCAAACCAGGTGGATGCCAGCTCCACCACGATCTGCGGTGGAGAGTTCACCGCGAACGCCGTGAAGTTCACGGAGACGGTGCCCGGGATGGACAGGACGGTCTTGCCGTTGGCCTTCTCGACGCGGATCTGCCGGACCTTGTTGACGTTCTGCCCCCAGGCTCCGCCGGGAATGCACCAGGCTCCCAGGACGGCTGCAATGATAAAAATACGATGGATGGGATGGCGGCTGTTCATGGTCCGACCTCCTTCGGCTTGTTCTTTCCGTACATGCGTACGCGGATCCCGCGCTGATCGGCGCGGAGCTTGTCATACTGCACCTGGTAGGGGCCCGACGAACGGGTCAGAGAGAACTCCATGATTTTGGGAGCTTCTCCCTGCGTCTGTCCGGGGACCTCAACGAGGACCTTGTCATGCGTGATTTCCTTGACCAGCGCATTGGAGCGGCTGATGCGGTCTTCCTTCATCACGATGGTCGGCTGGCCGGAAGGATCCGTGAAAAGCGCCTTCTCACGTCCTGCCGACCAGACGATTCCCGAGAGCGTCAACTGGTTCAGTTGGAAGTTCTCCAGCAGGATCACCAAGGTGCTCTCGGGATTGGCTGGGTCCGTCGTTGGGGCTTCGGCTTCCTTGACGGCCAAAAGGCCGTACATGTCCATGAAGGGATCCCGCTGTTCTTTGCCGTGCTCGACGAAGACCTCCGGAGGGAGGGTCCGCGCGTTCTCGTTGAACGGCGGAATCGTCAGGTTTTCGTCGGCGAAGTTGTGCAGGGGCACGGCGTTCTTGCCCTTCTGGCCCTGGGCGGTCCGCGGGCCCTTGGGAGGCGGGGGTGGTGTCGCCCCTCCGGGGGTGCCGGTGGCCGGCGGCTGGCCGGCAGGAGGCTTGCTGCCCGAACTTTCGCCACCGCCACAACTGATGGATGCGGCCGCGTATAAAATCACTGACCATAAAAAGAGCGTTTTCATGGTGTTCCCTTTCATGGACCGGCCGGACGTTCGGGGCCCATGGTCATGCGGTCGGCCCCGGCCTTGAGAAGGTCGGGTTTCATGTTGGCCGTCACCGGCGTCGCCGGAATGAATGACGGTGAATAATAGATCCGTGCGGTGAACTCGGCTTCGAGCAGGTTCTTGTCGGGGGAACCCTGGGGGTTGGCCCGCAACTTCATCACCACGTCGCCGACATCCATCAGCCGGTTCATCTGGAACATCTTGTACAGGAACCTGCAGATGGAGTGGAAGCGGCCCTGCACGATCAACTTGATCGGGCGCACCACCACCGAGTCGAAGGAGTCGGTGTCGTCCTCCTGCGGGATGATCGAGGAGATCCGGATGTCGTCGGCCATCTGGTCAAGCTCGCCGACGAGCTCCGAGAGGTCCACGGAGACAGGGATGCGCTTGGTCAGTTCGCTGCTCTTCTGCTCCATGTCGTCCATCTCGGCCTTGGCCTTCTTTGCGTTGGCCAGGTTTCGGTGGGCCTCCTGGATTGCATATTCTCCGTACTCGGCTTTTTTCCTGGACTTCTCGATTTCGTCCTTCGCTGTGGCATACGTGTTCATGTAGTAGTACGCCATGGCAGCTCCCGACACGAAGATCGTCAGGAAAAATTTATGTGTGAATGGTGCCTTGGCCATCCAATTGTAGATGCGTTCCATGAGATCACCTTCGTCGTTTCGTGTCCTAGTACACCATCACGGCCTTGATCTTGAATGTGACCATGGTCGATTCGGGTGTGTCCTTCTTCTGTGCGTTCTGGCCGACGGCCATCACCTTGGCTTCGAGAATCTCGGGATTGCGGAAGTAGGCCGAGACCCGCATGCGCCGCGCCAGTTCGGACACATCATAATGGCTTCGTGCGACGCCCTCGAGCGTCAGGAACCTGTCCTTCTCGTTGAGCGATGTGAAGAACATCGGAGATGGATCCCAGTTGGTGTCCAGTTCGGTTTTGTTCTCTGGTCCGGTGACCGTCGGAAGCTGGCCGACGCTCACGATGCGGGCCAGTTCCAGCAGCACGAACACCGGGTTGGAGCGCACTTTTTCGATGCGTCCGACGGTGCTCACCCGCTTCTGGTATTCGGCCTGGAGCTTCTGCTTTTCGGCTTCGGGGAGCACCTTGTACTGGCTCAACTGCGCTTGGACCTCGGCGATTTTCCGGTTGTTTTCCTTGATGATGCCGCGGTTCTTCTCGATGCTGGAGGTGTCCAGCACGAACTTGTAATGATAGAAGAGCCCGCCGCCGGTCGCCAGCCAGACCAGCAGGATCAGGAACAGGACCTGCTGTCCCCGGGCTTCCTTCGGGGAAATCTTCTGTGGAATCAAGTTGATGCGCAACATGGACCATTCTCCTTGAGGAACTCAGAGATCCTCAATGGGCCTTCTCAGGCCCTCTTGTCACCCGGTTTCCGCAGGGCCAGCCCCAGCGCAACCGAGGCGGTGGCCGCCTGGGACTGCAGCAGGGGCATGTCAAACATGGCCGGATCCACCACCACGCCTCCGGTGAAGCCGTCGAACACCGTCACGGAGTTCTTGGAGCGGCGCTCGACTGCCTGGATCAGCGGCTTCATGATCGATCCGCCGCCGGTGGCGACGACGCGGGTCGAGTTGGTCGCCGGCGCCGAGCTCAGGAAGAAGTCGATCGACCGCTGGAGTTCGCCTGCCATCACGTCACAGACGCGCGTGACGATGGACATGATGTTGGGATCCACAGACATGCCCGTGGCGGCTTCCCTCTTGCGGTTCTCCGCCTCGTCGAAGGCGATCTGCAGGGTGCGCTGGATCTCACCGGTGATCGTCTGTCCCCCGATGCCGATGTCGCGGGTGAAGGTCGTAACGCCGCCGATCACGATGTTCAGCGAGGTCGAGACGGCCCCTATGTTCAGCATGACCACGGTCTCGTTGGGCGAGAAGCCCACAAGCTTTTCGTAGAGGTTCTGCACGGCGAAGGCGGACACGTCGAGGACCACGGGGTTGAGCCGGGCCTCCCTGACGATGTCGAGGTAGTCCTGCACGACCTCCTTCTTGGCGGCCACGAGCAGGATCTCCATCTGTCCCTCGGTGTTTTTGGGCACCACGATGTCGTAGTCCACTTCCACTTCATCGCGGGCGAACGGGATGTGGTGCGACATCTCCAGGTTCAGTTCTTCGGCCAGTTCGGCGTGCGACATCACGGGCATGGCGATCTTCTTCACGATCACGGAGCGGCCGGAGATGGCGAGGGCCACCTCCTTCCTCTTGATGCCGAGCCTGGAGAATAGCGCTTCAATCGCTTCGAGCACCGCCACCTGGTTCATGATCGCGCCGTCGACGATGGTCTCCGGCGGCAGTGGATTGATGCCGAAGTTGGCCAGAACCAGACCTTTGCGGGTCTCTTCGAGTTGCACTACCTTGACCGATGAGGAGCCGATGTCGAGGCCAATACAGTTTTTCGCCATGATCTTTTCATCCTTCGGTCCATGTGACAAATGGACCTACTTAGTACCCTTTATGCCACACATGGATACATGTAGTCAATTTTCCATACAAAAAAAGTCATCGGGAAGTTCCTTTCTCCGATTCCTTTATTTGGTATACTTTCATTTTATATTGCAACGCCCTCTCACTAATTTCCAGAAGTTGAGATGCAGCAAACTTTTTTCCACCAGTCATATTTAAAGCTTTAGTTATTAATATACGTTCTATGTCTTTAGTGGCCTGTTTGATCGACAGGGTTTCCGCGCTGACTTTTTCTTGCAGGGACGGGGTATTTCCGGCCGGCGCGCCAGGCAGATCTTCCGGCTGGACTTCGCGATGTTCGCACAGGATCGTCACCCGCTCCATCCAGTTCTCGAGTTCGCGGACGTTGCCGGGCCAGGGATGGTTCGTCAGGCGGGCCGCGGCGGCCGGGGACAGGACCTTTTCCTCGACGCCGTGGCGTCTGGCCGAGCGTGTCAGAAAATGCCTTGCAAGCAGCAGGAGATCCTCCGGACGTTCACGCAGGGGGGGAAGGTGGATCGGGACGACGTTGAGGCGGTAGTACAGATCCTCCCGGAACGTGCCGGCCGAGACGGCCGACGGCAGGTCTCGCGCAGTGGCTGCCATCCAGCGGACCACGACCCGCGTCTCCTGTCCGGAACCGAGCGGACGGAACACACCTTCCTGGATCACGCGCAGGAGCTTGACCTGAAGGGCCAGGGGGAGCTCGCCGACCTCGTCGAGGAAGAGGGTGCCCTGGTGTGCCTGGGCCAGAAGCCCAATCCGATTCTCGGTGGCCCCTGTGTACGCACCCCGCACCACGCCGAATAACTCGCTCTCGAGCAGGTTCTCCGGGATCGCACCGCAATTGACCGCAACGAAGGGCCCGGGATCAGTCCTCAGGCCGTGGATCAGGCGGGCCACGACTTCCTTGCCCGTGCCGCTCTCACCCGTGATCAGGACCGTCGACTGGAACGAGGCGATCTTCTGCACCTTCTGCAGCACCTGCTGAATCGACGGTGACACGCCGATGAGCATGCCGTCCGGATCGCGCCCGGTCAGGCGAGACTTGAGGTTCCGGTTCTCCTCGATCAGCGCGAAGCGTTCCTCGGCCTTGCGGACCGTGTGAAGCAGGACATCCTTGCCGAAGGGCTTGGAGAGGAAGTGGTAGGCGCCGGCCTGGAGTGCGGTCACCGCCATCTCAATGGACCCGTAGGCGGACATCACGATCACGGTGCGTTCGGGCGCGGCCTGCATCAGTTCGGTGAGCAGCTGCATGCCGTCTTTTTTCGGCAGCCGCACATCGGTGAGGATCAGTTGGAGCTGGGGATCAGCCAGGGCCAGGGTCAGGGCCTGATCCCCATCAGTCGCACTGACGACGCGATAGCCCGCCCCGGTGAGAACACTTTCGATGACCAGACGCAGCCCGGGTTCGTCCTCGACGACGAGGATGCCCCGGAACAGGGGGGATCTGGATATCGACTCTGTGGATGGATGCAACCGAACGTCTCCTTCAGCTTACACAGTGTAAGTAAGGAACGCGATTGGCGCAAAAATTCGTGATGAATTCAGGAAAAAAACGGAAAGGTGGGGGAGCGATCAGCCGCCGCCGACGAACGGATACTGGAAGGACTTGGAGGAGGGCTTCTTGAACTTCGGGAATTTGGCGCCGCGGACGGCCTTCTGGATGCAGCCGCCCAGAGGGGAGGAGGCATGCTCGCCGGAGGCCGAGGCGCTCTGGACGGAGCCCATGCAGCCCACGGAGACGCGGACCGTGACCTTGCCGGAGATGCCGAACTTGGAGAAGCAGGCGTTGACCGACGAACGGACGTTGGCCATGCCTTCCTTGACGTCACTGGGGGTGAGGGACTCGTTGGCGTTGTTGGCGCAGGGATCGTCGCTGCCGCCGCCCATCTCGGAACTGCCACCACGGAACGGGGCACAGCAGTCGGGGGCGTTGTTCTTGAGCATGCACCACACCTTGGTGCAGCCGCTGTCACCCGGAGGCATGTCGTTGTTCGGGGGCATGTCGGGGGGGGTCATCTCGGTCATGCCGGGATCCATCGTCGGGTTCATGCTGACCACGACCGGGTCCCTTCCGCCCATGTCGGGGGTCTTCGGCGGATCCATCGAGTCGGGGGTCATGGCATCGGGGGTCATGGCATCGGGGGGCATGTCGCCGTCGGGAGGCATGTCCGGAGGCATGTCGCCGTCGGGGGTCATGGCATCGGGGGGCATGTCGCCATCAGGAGGCATGTCGGGTGGCATGTCGCCGGGGCCCATGCCATTGTTGGCCGTCACGTTGTTGGCCGTCATGTTGTTGTTCTGTACGGCGACATTGTTGGCCGGCGGGGTCATGTTGTTGTTCTGGGCGACCGGTGGCGGGGTGCTGCCTTCCTTATTGCCGGTCATCCGCCAGACCGCGAAGCCGCCGACGAGAACGACGGCCACGACCACGCCGATGATTGCAGGGACCATCCACTTGGGTTTTTCGGAGTCCATCTGCGTGGGGATCAGCACCGGGGCGATGCTGATCGGTGTGGCCACGACGGGGGCCGCCGGCAGATCGAAGGGCATCGCGTCCTGGCGGGCCGGTTTGTTGGTGTTCATCGAGGCGGCCATCTCCTGGATGTCCACGAGCCCCGAGCCCTGGCTGGAGGGGTTGATGTACCCCGGGCGTGGGCTGGGCTTCTTGGAGGAGGAGGCGGCGAGGTTCTGGAGGTTGTCCAGCGAGAACAGCACGGAGTTTTCGTGACGCTGGCCTTTGAGTGACTGGGAGGCGGAGGAATCCTCTTCTTCGGCGCCGAAGAAGCCACCACCCTTGGCGGCGGGTTCCGGTGCGGGTTCATTGCGCACGACCGGGGCCGGTTCGGCGCGTCTGGCGGCGGGCTCGGACGCGGGAGCCGACGGAGCGGGCTCCTGCCTGGCCGGGGCGGACTCATGCCTGGCCGGGGCGGACTCCTGCCTGGCAGGGGCGGGCTCGGACGCAGAGGCCTCGCCAGGGAAGTTGGCGGAAAACTCGGAGAAGGTGCTGATCTTTTCCCAGTTCGGAAGACCTTCATTCCAGGCCAGCGCATCCGGCGGTATGCTGCCGGCACTGATCTGGCTGACGATTTCGGCCACGGTGAAGGGACCGTCGGTCTTGTCGCCGATGGCCACGTGCCAGATCTTGGAATCCGCGTCGCTGGCGGCCGCCTGGCCCCCGGACATCGCGTTGTAATCCACCACACGGGTGGACTCCTCGTCGGCATTGCCCTCGTCAACAGGCTTCACCATGATGACGTGACCACACTTCTTGCACTTGATCTTAAAGGTCTTTCCCTTGGTCAGTTTGTCATCCGAGAGCGAATATTTGGCATGGCAACTGTCGCAGATAACTTTCATGGGGAGCCAACTCCTGGGGTAGAACCGATCAGCTCACAGCTGATTCAGGTACACTGTTCTATAGATTCCATCTTCAAATGTCAATCCGGAGGATCCAGAAAAGGACCCTCTTCTTCTGGATCAGGCTCCCGGCAGTTGCAGGATACGGGGTTCGTGTTCCAGTTTCACCGGAGTCTACCGGTGAAATTTCCGCTCGGGAAATAACAGGTGAGGAGATGAAGCCTTGATTAGTGGCGGACGCTTTCGGTTCCGCCCTTGACGATGCGGCCGACGGTGCGGGGGTACCACTTCACTTCGCCGCGGGAGTTCGGAACATTCTGGTTCTCCAACTCCTGGGCAATGCGATAGGCGGACAGGCCGTCACGGTGCATTTTGAGGATCAGTTCCTTGACGTCCTTGACGATGCGGAAACGGCCGGTGTCCTTGCCCATCTGGTTCAGGGCGGCGCGGATCGTGCTCTGGGACCATTGACCACCACGGGCGGCCGGGATGCCTTCGTCGTTGAAGGTGCGGGCGATTTCTTTCAGGCTGGCGCCGAGCTCATGCATCTGGGCGATGCGCATGCGCAGTTCGGTGCTGATTTCATAACTACCACGGGCGCGGCCACGAGATTTCGGTTTCTGGGGGACGATCTGTTCGGTCATTTCAATACTCCTTCAAAAAACGGTTAAAAAACAAGCGCCAATAAAGGCAACAAAAAACATCCACAGCATCAACTCGGATGTTTCTCACAAACTTTTAGAAAAAAAGACAACATTGGCCATTTACGACTGATTTTACAGTTGCTTTGGCCAATCAGTCCTCCGAGATGTTTCAAATGTATCCAGCATGGACGAAAATGCAAGGCCTATTTGCCACTATTTGCAATATTGGTTATTTCTCACAGCGGAAAGAAGTAAAAATTTCCATATGAATCAAAGCAATTTTGAGATCATGCCTGTGCAGATAATGCGTGAAATTTACGGATCGTTCCATTTCAAACTGTGTGTTGACTGTCTGCAAGCCGATGGTGGAAGGTCCTGACCTTTTGTGCTACAAAAAGAGAATCTCCGATTTCTGGTTCCATCGGCATGTTCGGAGCCGAAGGGGTCTACTATGAAGAATTATTGGTTTGCATGGATGGTCTTTCAATTTGCATGGTCAGCCTGTGACCACTCCCAGACGCGGGTGAAATGTACGACAGTCAACGACTGCGCCCGCGGCCAGGTCTGCGATCCGGATACGCTCACCTGCGTGCCGGGGCGGATCCATGACGTGGATGTCCCCGATCTCGACGGGAGCATGCCGCTGCCGGACGGGACGATCCAGGACGCTGACCCGGTGGAAGATGTACCTGACCCCGACGCCGGTCCGGTGGAACTCGACGATCCGGTCCGGATCTGTCGGTATGTACCTCCGCCGGGGGATTTCCTTCCGGCGATGAAATGCCGGTGGAACTCCTCCCTGGTATACCCCGATTCGGATGACGTGGTCATGACCCCCCTGGTGGCCAACCTGACCGACGACAACGGCGACGGCGCGATCGATACGCACGACATTCCTGACATCATTTTTGTCACGTACCGTCTGCGCGAGGATGGCTGTTGCAACGTGCCGGGGGTTTTACGCGTGGTCTCGGGCCGCTGCGGCGACGACGGTCACCTCGTCGAGCACTTCTCGGTGGCCACCCCGGCGCTGGACAGCTCCGCGGGCCTGGCCGTGGGCGACATCGATGGCGATCTCGTGCCCGACATCGTGGCGATGACGCGCACCTCAGGCACGGTCGCCTACTCGAACACCGGCGTGGTGAAGTGGACCAGCCCGCACCCGCAGGGCAACGACATCCTCACGTCGGTGCAGCCGTCGATCACCGATCTCGACGGAGACGGGATCGCCGAGGTTCTTGTCGGCCGTGTCGTCCTCGACGGTCTGACGGGGTTGATCCGGTGGCGTGGCGTCGGGGGGCTTGGCATCAATGCCTTCCTGGGTCCGATGAGCTTCGCCGCGGATCTCGATCTTGACGGCCGGCCGGAGGTGATCGCAGGCAACACGGTGTACCGGGCCGACGGGCTGATGCTCTGGCAGTTCGCCTATCCTTCGGCGCAGTCGACGTGCGCATCCGGCACCAAGCCCTGCGACGGCTATGCCGCGGCCGGCAACCTCGACAGTGATCCCGAGGGGGAGGTCGTCATCGTCCGCTCCGGGGATGTGTGGATCCTGCAGCACGACGGGGCGGTGATGGCCCACCTGCTGATCCCGTGGGACAACTGCAGCTATAATGAAGGGGGTCCGCCGACGATCGCGGACTTCGACGGCGACGGACGCGTGGAGATCGGGGTCGCCGGTGCGGACTTCTATGCAGTGTTCGATCTGGACTGCTGCGACTCACTGCCCGACTGCCCGGCCGTGCCCACAGGGGCTACGGGCTGCTCGGCCCCCGGCATCCGCTGGTCGGTCCCCAACAACGACTGCTCCTCGCGCGTGACCGGGTCCTCCGTCTTCGACTTTGACGGTGACGGCCAGGCGGAGGTGGTCTACAACGACGAGACGAACTTCCGCATCTTCAGCGGGTCCGACGGGACGATCCTGTTCGAGGAACCGAACCGCTCGCACACGCGCCTGGAGTATCCGATCATCGCCGATGTCGACAACGACGGGAACGCGGAGATCGTGTTCATCGAGAACACGAACGTGGTGGGCGACGAGAACCACGGGATCGAGGTCTGGGGAGACAGCCTGGATCGCTGGGTGCCCACGCGACGAATCTGGAACCAGCACATGTATACGATCACCAACATCACCGAGGATGGACTGCTGCCGGTGTACGGCGCGGCGCCGAACTGGCTGGTCTACAACAATTTCCGGCAGAACCTGCCCGACTATGACGTCTTCGCCGCGCCGGATCTGCAGGTGGAGTTCACCGGCGTGGACCGGTCCGACTGCAACCAGCGCCTCGCCCTGCGGGTGCGTGTCTGCAATTTTGGCTCCCTGCGCGTCGGACCCGGTGTGCCAGTGAGCTTCTTCGACACCGTCGCCATGACCGCGGTGGCCTGCGACTCGCCGGTGGTCACGACCGGGACCCTGGAGCCGGAGGACTGCGAGGAGCTCACCTGCTGGTGGAGTACGCCGCCGCTGCAGCCGGCCCGGGCGGAGGTCTCGGTCTGCGTCGACAACGACGGTCCCGCCTGTGCCACGGGCGGCTTCAACAACGAATGTCGCGAGGACAACAACGCAGCAGTGCTCTCCGATGATGGATGCGACGGTCCCGTGGGGAAAGGGGGCCGCCGATGATCGCCTCCATGCTCTTCTCCCTCCTGTTCGGGGCGCAGAACATCCTGTACTTCGATTTCACCGAGCGTCCGTTCCAGGCGGGCGACTACGTCGTGACCGGAAACGTCGTCGTCGAGGGCACGTCCGCGCGCCTGGCCGACGTCACGGACTGGCACCTGCCGGGATGGTCGGCCCGGATCGAGTTCTACGTGCAGAACGCAGCGCAGGTCCAGCTCGAGGAGTATCCGGTCCGCGTGGACCTGTCGATGCTGCCCGCGGAGGTCTTCGATATCGCGGCCATCGACGGGGCCGATCTGCGGCTTGTGGCTGCTGATGGTTCGGAGATCACGGCCATGTGGCTGGAAAACTATGACTTCATCGCCCGCAGCGGCGACCTGTGGCTCCAGCTCCCCACGCTGCCGACCGGACAGACCCGGATCTATCTGTATCTGGGGAACGACGCGGCCTCCAGCGTCGGATCCTGGCAGGAGGTCTTCTTGTACTCGTCGCTGAAATACGGCGCGTGGTGGCCGTTTCCAGGCACCTCACAGGTGAGCATCGCCGCCTTCGAGCCGGTTCGCGTGCAGATCGGTGCAGGAGTGCCTGTGGACGCGGTTTCGCAGCCGCAGATCGTCTCCGCCGATCCCGGCATCGTGGCGGCCAACGGTCCCTACAGCCTGGCCGGAGACCTCAACGCCTCGGACATCGCGGTTCCCTTCTCCATGGTCGGGACGGCCTTCTCCTTTCCGTCCCAGCGGGGGCTCGACGTCATCGAGGTGTTCTCTCCGTTCGGTGTGGCCCAGGTCCAGTTGCTGCAGGGCGAGACCGTGCTGGCCTCCGCGACGGTGAACCACCTGCAGTCTCAGAGTCTCTCCGTGGACATCCCGACCGGCTCGTACCGGCTGCTCTCCGACAGTCCGGTGGTGGCCTTCCACTGGACCTCCGACGGCTATGACGGACATCCTCTGGTGCCGGCCACCTCCGAACTATGGGGTGCCGCCCTCGGAACCGTATATGTGACGGCGCTGGAGGACAACACGTCCCTGACCGTGTACCAGTCCGACATCGCTGTGACCACGCACACCCTGAGCCGGGATGCCGTGCTGACCCTTTCCTACGGGGCGAGCGCAGGCAGCGGGCCGGCCCTGCACCTGGTGGCCGATCGTCCCATCGGAGCGCTCTCTCAGGGCGACGGCTCCGGTGGCGAGAGCGTGGCCTTCCTCCCCGGGTCGCTGCTCGCCCGGGAGTTCGTGCTCCCACGCGCGGTGTCGTATCTGGCCGTGGCGGCCACGGAACCTTCGACCCTCTGCGCGACTTCCACTGCGGACGGCACGCCGTTGACGGAGGTGATCTCCGAGGCCACGCCCCGACCTTATCCCAACAAGTTCCTGTACGGCGCCCTGGCGGCCGGAACCCGTCTGACGTGCTCGGCGCCGGTGGCGGTTTTTCAGGAGGACGCGGCGCTCGGAGACGAGCGGCATTTGCTCTCGGTCAAGGACCACCGGCCATTCGTCTTTCCTGAACCGGACCTGGAGGTCGTCATGTCCGCGGCGCTGCCGCACTTCGATCCGGGACCGGGCATCGTCACCACGCCAGAGTTGGTGGTGCCTCACCAGATTACGCGCTGGGAGAGCATCGAGTTCCTCGCGCCCACGGAACGTCCCACCGGGACGAGCCTGCGGTTCCAGGTGAGCACCGATGCCGGAGCCCGGTGGAGGATCTTCGACGGCCTGAGTTGGCGGGACGCGAACACCTCGGACGAGGCGATGGACCCCGGCTACCTCGTGGCGGGCTTCTCCCAACTGGATGTGACTCGCTCCCTGCAACTGCGGGCCTTTCTGGTGGGGGACGGCGCGGACACGCCGGTGCTTGGTCCCATCGCCGTCGGGTACCGCTATGACGAGGGTGCCGCGCAGCTGCGGTTCGATCCGATCCCAAGTCCGCAGACGCAGGGCGTTCCCTTCCCGGTGACCGTTTCGGCGCTGGACGCCGACGGCAGGCTGCTGGAAGGCTACACCAGCCCGCTGCTGCTCTCCGCCGGGGAGACGAGGATGCTTCCCACCCGCCACGAAGACTTCGTGGGCGGACAGGCGGTTTTCTACGTGGTCATCCAGGATGCTGCTCCGGAGGTCACCATCCTGGCCTCGGACGGTCAGTCCACGGCCATCTCCGATCCCTTCGAGGTGGTCTCCGTGGCCGCCGCAGAGCTGGTGAAGATCGCCGGTGACGGACAGTGGGGGTACGACGACGAGCCGCTGCTGACCCCGCTGGTGGTGCGGCTGGTGGACGCGCAGGGGACGCCGCTGGCGGCCTATCCTGTGACCTTCACGGCCGACGGCGGAACCTTCGAGGGGGACGACGACGCGACGATGACGGTGGAGACGGGCTTCACCGGGTATGCGGCTGTGATCTTCACCCCGGGACGCGGCCCCAATGCCGTGACCGCCACCCACGGGGAACTGCCAGCGGTCGTGTTCAGCCTGCGCGGGGATGAACGCCATCCCACGCTGTACGATGCAGCCGGCTCCACGGCTTGTTCCTCCCGTCCAGGACGCGCCGGGGGGGGGACGGTTCCGTCCCTGCTTTTCCTCGCTGCCCTGGTCCTGGTTCTGCGTCGCCGAAGAGCTCGGTGAAGTCCCGCCCGGGCCTTGTCAGGCTAACCTGGAATGATTGAGAGCCCTTTTTTGGGGGGAATGGAAGGTCGCCGGGTTACGCTTCGGGTGCGGGCCCTGATTCAGGTGCGGGCCCGGACCCCGGTTCGGGGGTCTCCTCGATCTGTTTGGGCGGCTCATAGGGATAGACCGCACAGTATCCCAGGTAGACCAGACCGAGGATGTTGAACACCAGCCGTCGCAGGCGGCGCAGGAACTCCTGCATGAAGCCATACACGGGTTCAAAGCCGATCCACTGGTAAAGGCCCATGCTGCCGGCCTCGGTGACGCCCATCTCCACGGGCGAGAGCGACACCACCGTCTGCAGCAGCGAGCTTCCCGTGAAGAGAAACACGCTGGTCCCCAGAGACACGTCCACTCCCAACAGTCCCAGCACGAACCAGATCTCGAAGCAGACGCTCAGGTGCATCACGAGCAGCAGCACGGCGGCACCCACGAGCCTCAGCCGGAAGTTGCGCCCGAAGTCCCGGAAGGTCTCATCGAGCTGCCGCGAGAACGTCTCCACCTTGGACAGGTCCAGCCGGCGTACAAGCCACAGGCGGTGCAGCCGCTTCGCAATACGCTCGACGCCGATCCGCGTGACGAGGAAATACGCCAGTGGAAGGTACAGCGCCGTCAACGCGCCGAGTCCGAGAAACCACAGGACCACGACGGTTTCGATGGGCTTCGGATCGGCCGCGAACGGACCGAAGAGGAGGTACAGCAGCGGCCCGGCGACCGTGACGATCTTCTTGGTCACCGCGTACAGGAAGTTCCACAGCAAAAGCGAGGAGACAGCCTCGGGGGCGCCGATGATTGGACCGATTAGATTTCCCTTGACGAACTCGCCACCGTCTCCGGATGGCGTCAGCGCATTGATCGCGGTGCCCGAGTTGGCGATGAGCATGACCCGGATCATCGACACGGGCTTGCGGATCAGCAGGCGCCAGGAGATCGTGTCACCAAACATGGTGATGAGGTAAATCGGGAACAGCCAGAAGTAGTTCCAGCCCGTGCGGGAGAGGTGCTCCCGGGTCTGGCTCCATCCGATGTTGCGGATCAGCGTGATGATGACCACGGTGCCGAGGAGGAATACGACGATGTTGAAAATCTGGCTTTTCTTGAGTCTGGGCATGGGACTCCGGCGGACGGTTCAGATCAGGATGATTTCTTCTTCGTCATGGATGGCCGTCTGGGCGGCCAGGGTTTCCTGGGTTTGGCTCAGCCGGCTGTCGGCCAACTGCGAGAAGTAATCGCGCATCTCCGGGACGGACTGCATCAGGCGCAGGAAATAATGGCGCGACAGGAACAGCAGGGTGGTTCGCCGGGTGGCCACGACCGAGGCCGTGGTCTCGGAGCCGAGCAGCAGGCTGATCTCTCCGAAGTTCTCCGGTGCCGAGAGGGTCGCAAGGGAGACCGACTGCGGCGTGTCGAGATCCCGCATGACCTCGACCTCACCACCGAGGATCAGGTAAAGTCCGGTGCCTTCCTCGCCCTGCCGAACGATCACCGTGTCGGTCTCCACCACGTAGGCCTGGAAGTGCTTGAGCAGGTCCATGCGCTGGGTGCGCGAGAAGGGCTTGAACAGCGGGCTGGTGGCCAGGAGGTTGCCGATCAGGCGCTCCCGTGTGAACTTGTCCAGGGCGATGGCCACCTGTTCGAGGTGCTCGGCCAGACGGGCGATGGCCTCGGCCGGGAACTCCAGCACCCGCGCCCAGGTCTGAGCCGTGACCGAGGCCGAGCGGGGCGCGCGCTGGACCAGGGCCATCTCGCCCACGATCGATCCCGCATGCAATGTCGCCAGGGGAGTGACGCGACCCAGCGCATCCGTCTTGAACACCGAGAATGCACCGGTCCCGATCATGAAAAAGGAGTTGCCGGGTTCACCCTCACGGATCAGTGCCTGTCCGGGTGTCATGGAAACCAGATGCAGCACCCGTGCGACCTCGACAAAGTGGTGGGCCGGCACGTCCGACAGCAGCGGCATCGGCAGCAGGGTGGCGGGAAAATCCTCACTCCTGGTGATCGTCTGGGCCAGCGCTGTGACCTGTGCGACCAGCTCGGGCAGGGGAGGCATCGTCTCGGCGGGCCCGTCGACGGGGGTCTCGTCGGGCAGCGGCGCCACCTTGGATCCACTCTGAGACAGTTGTGTGGAGTTTGCCGAATAAAGGTAGGCAAGGCGTTTCCAGAGCGGGTCGGCGTCCTTGCCGAGCTTTTCGATCAGGTGCAGGAAGGCCATCGCGGCGATGGGATGCCCCGAGCGCATGGCGATCTCGGCCGAGTAAACCAGCACTTTTTCCAGCGGCTCGAGCACCTGCAGGTGGGTCAGGATGTCAACGGTCAGAAACCGGATCTCCAGGTCCAGAGGATCGGCGTGGTAGGCTGCCACGAGGCTGCCCAGGGCCTGCTCGACATGACCCTGCGCATAGTGCGCGAACGCGAAATCCTTGAGTGATTTGTAGGTGACCTTCATTGGCTTCCCTCCCGGCCTGGCCGTCAGGCCAGCGAGTATACTCTGCGTGCGTGATCAATATCAAGCGTCAGATTCCAGGAACAAGGATGTCACAGGAGAACCTGATGGGGCGAAAACTAGAAAAACGACAGGGGCGTCTCGGGCTCGAAGAGTATCACGAAAGAACAAGCCATGTGTCCTGCGGTCATGCAGAACTCCTCATGGATGCGCAAAAACGGGATGTGGTGGGCCGCGAGGATGCCGCCGGCGAGGCCGGAAAGCACATTGCAGAACAGGGGCAGGTTGACCGGCCTGGCTTGCGCGTTGAACGCCAACTGGGAAGGGGAGACGCGCTCGTCTACGGCCACGTCGAGCGGGAAGAACCATCGCGGAAGCATCTCCATCCCCTTCTGCAACCGGGCAGCGACGTGCAGGATCGCGTTGGAACGCTTCTGGTGGAACATGTGAACCAGTGAGTCGATCTGGGTCGGCGTCAGATCGCCGACGAACTCTCGGGCGCGGTTGAGGACGAACTGATGCCCCCACATTGCGCCGAAGTCGCTCAGCATGGGGTGAACCTGCATGTCGACGGCGGCCAGAAGGATGGAGAACTCCCGAGCAGGGACCCAGGCATCGGGGTCGTCGTCCCGGGAGAGAACCATCTTGAGCGTCGTGGGCAGCAGCGACATGAAGCGGGAAAACGCGACCTCCCCGATCGTCTCGGTGAAGGTTCTTCTCAGATCGATGAAGACTTCCTGCCGGATGGAGAGTTCAGGGTTCATGCGACATACCCCGTCCAGTGCCGGAGCTGGTCGATGGCCCGCGAGTGCAGCCGGCTGGCCCAACTCTTGGACTTGTCCTTCCGGCGTGCGAATTCATCCAGCGAAAGACCCTCATGATAGACGGCACGAATTACCTCGGCCAGTTCGGGGGGCAGTTGCTCCACCTGCCGGGAGATCCAGGCAAGCTCAGAGTTGCGTTCGACCGCCTCGTAGCCGTCCTGCCCGGTTTCGTCGGCCAGTGTGTCGATCTTCTCGGACGACAGCCGGAAACAGGTGGCCAGTCCGGACAGGGTGGTGGACATCCGATCGACCAGTTCGGCGGTGGAGGGGTTGGGCGTCCCCAATTGCAGCGGAATGCTTTTTTCCTGCATGTAGGCGTTGGCGGTCTCCTCGGCCTGCAGTCCGGAGGCCTGGCCGATCTGGAACCATTGTCGCCGGACGCCGTCGAGGATGGCACCTTTGATGCGGTAATAGGCAAAGGTGGAGAACTGGAACCCCCGTTGTGGATCGTAGCGGCGGGCGGACTCGATCAGACCAACGGTGCCCATGTTGATCAACTCGTCGATCTCGATCCTGCGATGAACCAGGCGGTGTATCTCACCTGCAATCTTGCGGACAAGATCGAGGTTGCCTGCGACGAGTTCCTGCTGAAACCGGGCCGAGGAGTCCATGTCCGGTTCACCGAGTCTTCATGGGGCGGGCGTGGAAATACCGCGTTCCGTCCTCCTCCTCCCGGAGGAAGTCGAAGTGGAGGACCTGCATGCTCAGGCGGGCCTTGTTCTTGCTCGGAAGCCAAACCTCGAGCATGTCGCCGGTGTCGACCTTCTGCACGCGGCAGGCCCCGAACTTGAAGTGCTCTACGATGTCTCCGGGACCAGGGTGCGTTGGAATGTCATCGGTGCTGGAGGGATCCGTGACCAGGGTCGGGGACTCCGGCTCGGGCTGGGCATCGGCCGCCAGGGAAGTCCTTTCGTCGTCGTCGGCTTCGGTGAAGCAGTCGACCCAGATCGGAAAGGACTTCGGATCGGTCTTCTTCACGATGAAGACGTCGTCGAAGGCCTCGATCCGGAACTCGCAGGAGAGGATGCGGGCGGAAACCAGAAGGCCGCCGACGATCTGAGGTCCCAGGGTTCCCGCAAACTGCAGGGTGGTCATCAGGCGCGTCTCCACCTTGCCGTCGACATCGGTGATGAAACCTTCGCAGTGCAGGATCAGTGCAGGAGCGTTCAACGTCAGCGGGGTGGTGCGCGGATCCGTCTGCACGGTGAACGCGTCGAGCTGGCCGATCATGTGCAGGTGGCCCGAGCGGATCTGGTGCTCGGTGAACAGCCGCGAAAAGGCTGTCGGCAGTTCCATGCCGCGGGTGAAGGAACCGACCAGGTGACGGACTTTGGATGTTGGGACACAGAACAATACGACCTCCGAATGCCGTTGGATGATTACTCCAGCATCAGGATGCCGGGAAGATTGTAGCGTTTTACGCACTGCCTGAACTGCCAGCAGTTCGGGCGATCCAGGCACGCGTTGGCGTGTACGCGCTGGGATTTGTGCAGATGCCGAATCGCAGCGCCGACTTTCTGGTTCCACTCGGGCTCATGTTCATCAAAGAACTTCGAAGACTTCCGGATCATCGGAATCAGCAGTTTCAGATCAGCCTGGATTTTTTTGGGGACGGAAAGGGACAGATCGCTGAGGATTCCCTTGATGATCTGGGGGTGCAGGGACCGGTAGAAGGCCTCGTCGTCGCCCTTGCGGCGAAGGGCGAGCTCCTCGCGCGTAACCAGTTCGTGGATCTGGCTCTCCATCGTCCGCATGCCTTCGAACAGTTCCTGAACCGGCAGGTCGGCGAACCGTTGTCCGGTGGCCGACAGGAACCGCTGCACTTCCTGCTCGAGCTGGGCTGCCTGCTCCAGGAGCATGGTCAGTTTGGAGACGACCGTGTCCTGCGTCAGGAAGGTGCAGGATTCGGGGACTTCCATGCCGCAGCCGGCCTTGCGGGCGATCTCCTCGGGTCCGGGTTCGACCTCGGACGCGGGTGCATCTCCGGGCAGACCCTCCGGTTTCTTTTCCTCGATGGCTTCCCCCATCTCTTCCTTGACGATCCGGTTCTTTCGGGCCAGTTTCGCCGCGGACAGGCCCTCGGCGTCCAGCGAATCAGGATCCTTGATTTCGGGTTCGCCGGTGTCGTCGGTCTTCTCCTGGATTTCGGGTTCGGTCTCGTCGGCCTCGGGCGAAAGGCGGGCCGCGCTGATGAGCGTCGCCACCGCGCTGATGCCGGCGCCCGGGATGCAGTCGGGGTGCTTGCCGACCGGACACTGGTGCTTGAGCAGGTGTTCCTGCAGCTCCTTCATCAACTTGTCGGCGTCGGAGACTTTCTGCAGGACACGCTTCTCCAAGTCGTCGAGCGTCTCCCTGGCGCACTGAAGGTTGCGCGCCACCCACTTGCCGGATTCCAACTGTGCGGGATCTTTCTTTTTACATCCGGAGAACAGAAGCGGCCACGCGGTCAGGATAATCAACAGAGGAAAACACCACCCCGGTTTCAGACAACGCATGGAGTCTCCTTGGGAAGGTCGGTTCTCAGAACGTGAAGTGCTGCTGGATTTCGGACGCCATCTCGGAGTGTGACAGCACGGGACGGTTTGCCTGGGTCGTCGTGGGGTGCGAGGGGGCTTCTCCGGCGGAGAAGGGCTCGTACTCTTCCACGTACGGCAGCGGGGGCTGTTCATCCATCAGGGAACCGTTGAGAAACGAGGAAATCCGGTTTTCCACGAACGAACTCATGCTGACGTTGTTGGTTTCGCAGTATTCGTGAATCCGGTCGTACAGTTCACCGCGGACAGAGATGGAACGACGAGTCTGGTTTTTTGCCATGGGATAATAAACCTTCCATTAAAGGATATGGATACGGATGCTTCCATCCGGAAAACCGAGGGTCGTTATAATCAATCCTGACCGGAGGTCAAGCTGAAAATCCGCAATTTTTGTAAATTGTTTTTTAATTTATCTATTGACCTGGCGGCATGGGAGGCAGGGATTGGGCCATCTCCAATTTTTTAAGGTAGTCTGGCTTGGAGTACGGGACCTGGGCGACCCGCGGGTGGTCCTGGTGCTGCATTTCCTGGGACGGGGAGACGCGGGGAACCTCCGAGGTGGAGTAGGCGTTGCGCGGCCCGGAATCGGATTCCCGATGTCCGTATGGCGCAGTGGCGGTGTACGGCAGAGACATCTGTTGCTGCTTGATCGAGGTGTTGGTGGTGATCAGTTCGCGGCTGGGCGCGGTCTTGGCCGGGGCGATGGTCTGGTCGAAGCCCGTGGCGATGATCGTCACGCGCACCTCGTTCTGCAGGTTCGGGTCCACGACAGAACCCCAGATGACGTTGGCATCCTCGTTGGCCACGTCTTCGATCAGCATTGCAGCCTCGGAGATCTCCTGCAGTGAGAGGTTGGGCGAGCAGGTGATGTTGACGAGCACGCCGGTGGCTCCCTCGATGGATACATCCTCGAGCAGCGGGGAGGAGATGGCGTTGCGCACGGCCTCGACGGCGGCGTGGTCGCCCTTGTGCACGCCGATCCCCATCAGGGCGCGCCCCTTGTTGGACATCACCGAGCGGACGTCCATGAAGTCGACGTTGATGTAGCCGCTCTCCAGGATCAGGTCCGTGATGCCGCGCGCTGCGTTGAGAAGGACTTCGTCGGCGCGGCAGAAGGCGTCGAGAATGCTGATGTTCGCCGAAAGCGACAACAGTTTGTCGTTCGGTATGACGATCAGGGCGTCGACCTCGTCCTGCAGTGCCGAGATACCCTCCTCGGCCTGGCGCATGCGGCGCTTGCCCTCGAAGCGGAAGGGCTTGGTCACCACGCCCACGGTCAGGGCGCCGGTCTCCTTGGCGATGCGGGCGATGACCGGAGCCGCACCTGTTCCGGTGCCGCCACCCATGCCCGCTGCGATGAAGATCATGTCAGCCCCCGAGACCGCGTTGCGGATCAGTTCGGCGCTCTCCTCGGCGGCCTTGCGGCCGACTTCGGGATTGGCGCCCGCGCCCAGGCCGGAGGTGATCTTGTCGCCGAGCTGGAGCTTGGTGCCGGCCAGGCTCTTCTCGAGGGCCTGACGGTCCGTGTTGGCTGCGTAGAACTGCACGCTGTCGAGATGGTTGGAGAGCATGTTGTTGACGGCGTTGCCGCCGGCTCCACCAACTCCGATGATTTTAATGCGGGCTTCTCCGGTCACGTTTTCATCCAGGGTGTAGGGCATCGAGTTCCTCCGTTATGGGACAAATCCACTTTAAAGTGGTCCAGTTCAGCAGTCTTCGCAAATTCGAACGACGGACTTCCTAGGCATCCTAAGAGCGGAATGCGTCTCAGTCAAAAAAACCTCCGAAAAAGTCCGCTAACTTCTTGAAAACATTATTGTTTTTCTTTTCAGTCATCTGCACGGTCATGCGCGGCGAGTGTCCCTGATCGTGGGTGGAGGCATACATGACCAGGCCCACCGATGAGGAGAACACGGGCTGCCGTGCGAGGTCGAACATGCCCGCCGGCAGGTTGGCGAACCCGACCTCGACAGGCAGTTCGATCAACTCCTGGATGAAGGCGCGCAGCCCGTTCAGTTGGGCGGTGCCGCCGGTGATCACGATCGAGTGCGGCGCCGTCAGGCCGATGCCGGCGTAGTGCAGCCGGTTCAGCGCGATGTGCAGTATCTCGGAGATCCGTGACTCGAGGATGTGGGAGACCTGTCCGTAGGTGACGGGCGCAGATCCGCACAGCAGGCTTGAATCGACGGCCAGATCCGGGTTGTTCAGGTAGGCCGGAGAGGCCATGCCGCACTTGATCTTGATGGTTTCTGCTTCTTCGCGCAGGCAGCGCAGGCCGTTGGCCAGGGACTCGGTGAAGGACTGTCCGCCGATCGGCACCACGTCGCAGTAGCGCAGCCGGTCGCCCTCCATCATGACGACGTCGGTGGTGCCGGCGCCGATGTCCAGCAGCAGGACGCCCAGCTGGCGCTGGCGGGGATGGGTCACTGCCTGCAGCGTTCCCAGGGGAGAGAAGAAGATGTCGCGAACCGTGAGCCCGGCGGCGCGGCACACGCGATCCACGTTCACGATCGACGAGCGTGGCACGGTCAGGACCGTGGTCTCGACGTCTAGGCGGACACCGGAGCGGCCGACGGGATCATCCACGGGGTGCCCGTTGACCAGGAACTGCTCGGGAATGACATGCAGGATCGCCTCGTTCTCCCTCAGCGGCATGGCTGTCTCGGCCGCCTCGAGCACGTCGGCGATGTCCTCGGAGGTGATCGAATCACCGGCGACAGCCACCATGGCCGTGTTGCGATGCACCGCGATCTCCGGGTCGGTGATTCCGACGAAGACCTCTGTGACTGAAAAGCCAATGATTTCAATGGCTTCGCAGAGCAGTTTGCGAATCGTGGCGGTGACGGCCTCCAGATTCGTGATGCGGCCCGAGGTGATGCCCTGGCACTGGTGATGGACCACACCCAGAAGCGCATCGAACCGGCCATCGAGGGTCTGGCCAATCGAGAGCGAAATCTTGTTCGATCCGATGTCCATCGCCGCGATGTAGTTGATGTTCTCTTCCGGAACGGTCATGTAGTTGTCACTGGCATTCATCGCACGCATAGGCACTGCTCCTTTTTGCGTGTTTCAACGCAAGAAAGGTTTACATGAACCCGGTTACGGTTGCGAATTTTACCACTGTAGAGGTCGTAACTTCTTGAATTCGTTTATATAATTCAAAAATCTCAGCGGGCTGGAGGGGAAGCCTTCGGATCGGACAGCACAATGGTGCCGACGCGCTCGGAATTGACGAAGACATCGAGGTAGGTCCGGCCGGTTTCCTCGCTGCGAAGCGGCTGCAGGCGTTCAAGATCGGCGGTGATCCGGCCGTCTGCGGGCAAATCGCCCAGCGGCACGTGGCCGATGCGTGTGAGCACCTCCACACGGGACCCCGCGGCCGGAGGCGCCTTGCCGCAGGTGAAGTCGGTGCTCTTGACCTCGCGACGGACGTTTCCGGCGTCCTCGACGGTGGTGTTCTCCTCGAGCCGCTTCCAAAAACCGTAGCCTCCGATCGACAGGCCCGGGGCCAGGAAGATGCCGGTCCCGACCGATAGATGTATCGCACGGGCCGTACCCGATGAGTTGGCCAATCCCATGTAGTAGGAGGGCATCGACAGCGCGGCGATCAGGCCGCCGAGCAGCATGTAATAGCCGGCGCCGGGGCGCGTCTGGGTGCGGATCAGGCTCATCTTTTCCACGTCGAACTGCACGTGCCTGCAGAACAGTATCTCCTGGAAGTGCAGGGTCAGGCGATTGTTGTCGATCTCGTGGGTGACGCGGATTTCGCGACGGATGTTGCGCTGCACCTCGACCTCGTAGTGCAGGTGGCGGTGGCGGGTCGTGAGGTAGGAGCGCCCGTCGATGCAGGAGCTCAGCAGGAGAAGCGCGAGAAAGACCGGTTTCATGCCCGACCAGGACAGAGGAAAGGGCCGCGGGTTGCACGAAAGGGCGGGTAGGGGCTTCATCTACGTGCGATCAACTCTGAATGGTCTTGAGGACCAGGGGCTTCCTGGCAACCGGTGCATCATCGATGACGTAGGCTCCCTGGAGGCGTTCCAGCGCATCGGTCAGCCCCCGGTCGTCGTTGTAGTGAACGTCCACGAGCACCTCGCCGGCTGCGACCGTGTCGCCGATCTTCTTCCGGATGAACAGGCTGACGGCGGGATCCACGGGATCGGAGACCTGCCGACGGCCCGCGCCCAGCACCACGCCGGCCATGCCGATGGCGGTGGAGTTCACGGATTGCACAATTCCGGACCGGGTCGCCCGCACCATGGTGCGGTGGGCCGCCTGGGCAAACAGTTCAACATGATCGACCGCTTCGGGGTTGCCTCCCTGGGCCGAGATCAACTCTTTGAACTTCTTGATGGCCGAGCCGTCGCCAAGGGCGACCAGGCAGCGCTCGCGCGCCGCGGCCGGATCGGGACAGACGCCACCCATCACGAGCATGTGGCTGGCCATCAGCAGGGTGAGCTCGCGGATGTCCTCGGGCCCTCCCCCGCGCAGCACCTCGATGGACTCGATCACCTCGCAGGCGTTGCCCACGGCCACGCCCAGGGGATCATCCATTCGAGTGAGGAAGGCGGTGACCTTCTTGCCGGCACGCCGGCCAATCTCAACCAGCGTGCGCGCAAGTTGTTCCGCCTTTTCTTCTGTGGGCATGAAGGCGCCGGTGCCCACCTTGACGTCAAGCACAAGGGCATCTATGCCCTCTGCAAGCTTTTTGCTCATGATGCTCGATGCGATCAATGGAATGGAGGGGACGCAGGCGGTTGCGTCGCGCAGGGAGTAGATCTTGCGGTCCGCCGGGGCAAGTTCCTCGGTCTGACCGATCATGCATACGCCGACCTTTTCCACGATGCGCGCATACTCATCCAGAGGAAGGCGCACGGAGAAGCCCGGAATGGACTCGAGTTTGTCGAGGGTGCCGCCGGTATGGCCCAGCCCGCGGCCCGACACCATGGGGACTTTGACGCCGCAGGCGGCGACCAGGGGCGCCAGTGGAATGCTGATCTTGTCCCCGACGCCGCCGGTGCTGTGCTTGTCGACCTTGATGCCCTGAATATGGGAGAGATCGACCACGGTGCCGCTGTGCAACATGGCGTTGGCGAAGTAACTCAGTTCTTCGCTGTCCAGCCCCCGGATGAAGATCGCCATGATCAGTGCCGCGGCCTGATAGTCGGGCAGGGCGCCGGAAGTGTAGGAATCGATGAAAAACTCGATTTCGGACCGGTCCAGTTTGAGCCCGTCGCGTTTGCGGGCGATGATGTCCTGAATCAGCATGCTGGCATCTCCTTCGGGGCGTTTCGGGTTTTTCCGACCGGCTCCCAAGGCTCTTGTATCGGAAAATGCCATGTCTTACCAGCCCTGTTTTTCGGTGACCGGCGGGTTTATAGGTCGGAAAGGGCCGGCGAATCCGGATGAGTTTGAGACGTTAGGCAATTAAATGTATACGGGTACCGACAAATTGGTTTGACGATTTGCCTATTGGTATGTATATATTCGCAGCATCACGTCCGGTTGACCGGGTAGATGAACCATGAGTTGAGAGGCACCATGAAAACGAAACTCTTCCTTCCTGTGTTTTTATTTTTAATTTTCGTCGTCTCCGGCACGTCTGCGCAGACGGCGCCCACCACGCCCCCTCCGGCGACACCGACGCCGCCTGCCGAGACGGCTGTGGATCCGAAGGCCCCCACCGTTCCGGTCACGGTCGGCACCGAGGTCGATCGCGACACGACCCCGACGCCGGACAAGGTGACGGCCGCCGAGGTTACCAGCAATGAACTGAAGTTGCGTCAACTGGCCGAGCTCGTCGAGGACCTGAAGAACAAGGTCACGGCCACCAAGTTCCGCCTGCAGTTGCTCAAGGAGGCCATGACCGCCGAGAAGGAGACGCTCGGTGGCGCCAAGATCCTCATCAAGCACGTCAACAAGATGGGCGGCGCGTTCAAGATGGTGCGGCTGCGCTATCTCATGGACGGCAAGCTCGTCGCCTCCTACAGCGACGCCGGCGAGAAGGATCGCGAGGTCCTTGCCAAGAAGGAGATTTCCATCCCCGTGGGGCACGTCTCCCCCGGCAACGTGCGGTTCCGCGTGTTCATCACGTACCAGGGCAATGGCTACGGCGTGTTCAAGTACGTCAAGGAATGGAAGTGGGAAGTCCACAACACCTACTCGTTCAATGTCGAGCCAGGCAAGGACTACACGCTTGAGGTTCAGGGTGTGGAGAAGGGCGGCTGGACGACCCCGCTGGATCAGCGCCCGCACATCCAGTTCCAGTTGCAGTCCAAGGCCCTGGTCAACAAGGAAGAGACGAAGCCTTCCAAGACCAAGTGAATTCGTCGGCGGCCCGCCGCCTGCGTTTGCCCAGGCGAACGTCGCCTGCAAGGATTCTGATCATGAAAACTCGCCTGTTACTTCTGGCCTGTGCTTCGCTATTGCTGCTTCCTTCCGTCTCGGCGGCCGATCCGCTGGACAAGGTGAACGACTCCGTTTCCGCGCTCGATTTTGCACTCAAGCGTCTCGAAGGGGTCATCGCCAGCGCCAAAAAGGTCCAACTCGGAAAACAGCATGACGACATGCAGCGGTTCCTCAACGGCATCTACCTGCTCAAGAACAACCGTCCCCAGGACGCCGCCGCGCTGTTTTTGTCGCTGATCTCCCACCCGACACTGGGCAAGGAGGCCACGTTCTATCTCAGCGAAGCCATGTTCACGAGCGCCAATTATCTGGTGGCGGCCGATTATTACTGGATGGTCGTCGAACAGCGCTGGGACCCTGCGTTCCGCTCCAAGGCCATCAAACGCCTGCTGGAAATCTCGATCAAGACCCAGAACTACCGGGGTATCGAGAAGCTCGTCGAGCTCGTCGAACAGATGCCGGAACTGAAGGACTCCCCCGAGGTCAACTACGCCCGCGGGAAGTTTGCCTACTACCAGGCCTACGAGGAGTTCCAGAAGCCCGCCGGCGAGCGCCGCGAGGCGTGGGCCAACGACAAGTTCCTCGAAGCCCTGCGCTTTTTCGACAAAATCGGTCCGACGCTGGACAAGGATTCCAAGAAGGTGTTTCCGCTGCTGTATCCCCAGGCCGTGTATTTCTCCGGTGCGGCGCTGGTGCGCATGGGGCAGGTGGGCGCCACCTCGTTCGTGCGCGGCGGCAAGACCGTCAACCTGACAAAATACACCACCTCGCTGGGCGAGATGCGCGAAATGCTGATGTTCGAGGCCGTCCGACGGTTCTCCGTGCTGGCCTCCGACACCGTGATCCAAAAGTGGATCCAGAAGGTTCCCGCGCAGGCCGGTGAAGAGGAGATCAAATACTTCGAGCCGCGCAATGACGAGGAAAAGGAAGTCCAGGCGCTGTCCCGGATGGCCCTGGGTCGCATCTTCTACGAGCTTGGCGAGACGGGCGAGGCCGTCCGCTGGTACAAGTTGATCTCCGACAAGTCCCCGCACTACGAGGACGCACTGTACGAGATGGCATGGGTCTACGTCCGCGAGGAGGAGGTCATGAAGGCCGCCGAGACGCTGGCGATCATGGAAGTCCGCAACCGCAACAGTGTGTTTCTTCCCCGCGCCCGGCTGCTGCTGGGCTATCTCAACGTCCGCGGCGAGAGATGGGCCGAGGCGAACAAGGCCTTCTCCGACACGGCCACGCGCTACAAGGCCGTGCACCTGCAGATCAAGGAACTGATGGAGAAGCAACTGGACCTCAAGGCGTTCTTCGACCAGATCACCCGCAAGAAGGAAGACGTCGCAGGCTCGGGCAAGGACGCCGACAAGAAGACGGTGTTCCGCCTTCAGTACGCCATTCCGCCCGAGGCCATTCCCCTGTTCCAGGAAGACCAGACCCTGATGAAGGCGATCCTGGTCACCGAGGACATCACCGGCATCGGCGATAACCTCGAGCATGCCCGCGACAGCCTTCTGATGATCAAACGCCGTCTGCAGTCGGCCAGCAAGATCGGCCTTTTCCCGCTGCTGGCCGACACGCGCACCAAGACCTATGAAATGGAGATCAAGAACGTGGAGGCCCGGGCCGAGCTCCTGAAGGTGGCCCGCGCGCAGTTTGCACGGCACGTCACCGGCAACACGGCCTCCCAATTGAAGAAGGCCGAGGAGGATCGCCAGAAGTTGGAGAAGGATGTCAAGACCATGCCCCGGAGCACGGACAGCCTGGCCAACCGGCTGGCCTCCCGCCGCAAGGTGTTCGACGAGAAGATCCTGGCCGTGGACAACCTGATCAAGGATCTGCAGGGATACCAGCAACTGGTTGGCGGCATGTACGAGTATTACAAGAAACAGAAGCCTGAGCGGCAGAAGCAGCTGGCTCCGATGCTGGTCCAGTTGCAGGAAGAGTCCTCAGAGATCGAGTCCGGGCTGGAGATGGCACGCTCGATCCGGGCGAAGATCATGGATGCGAGCCTGACCGTGGGCGTCGACGACGCCGACATGGAAGCCGAGCGTCGCGTCCGGACCCAGTACCGTTCAGCCATCGCCGCTGAGTTTGCCGTGTGGAGCAGCATCCGCGGGAAGCTCTCCAGTGCCGAGATGGTGCTCTTCGACAAGATGGTCACGCTGATGCAGAACGCCGACGCCATGGATCGCCGCATCGACGACCTGAACGGGAAACTTCAGGCCCTGGCTGACGAACGCCTGGCGAAGATCAAGGAAGAGATCACCGTGGAGGAGGCCAACCTCAAGGCTTATGAAGTGCAGTATCTGCAATACAAGCAGCAGTCCGGCCAGATCAACGAACTGATCACGGCCGAGAGCATCCGCCTGATCGCCAGGCACTTCCATGACGTGGTCGTGGAGTCCGATCTCGGCATCGTCGATGTGAACTGGTCGCTGCGCTCCAAGACGCGGCTGGAATGGATCCGGCTCAACGACCGGAACAAGCAGATCACCAATGAGATGAAAAACCGGTACCGGGAGGTTGAGGCCAACCTCATCGAGTTCGACGAGGAACGGTATGCCGATCCGTTCGTGACCAAGGCCGAGCCGAAGGAGGGCGAGAAGCCCAAACCCGGCACGTCCGATCCCGGCAAGCCCGGCGCCGGAGGACAGCCCTGATGAAAAAATCAAGCATATTCCGCCTGTTAGCCCTCGTTTCCCTGCTGGCCATGCCACAGGTCGCGACTGCCCAGCCCAAGCCGGCAGCTCCGGTCAAGGCCGCCGACCCCAAGCCGGCCCCGGAAGTCAAGGAAAAGCCGGAGGTTCAGAAGGAAATCGACGCGCTTCGCAACGATTACCGTCTATATAAGGAAGGAATCGTCCGCTTCTCGGAGACCACCGACTACATGGTCAAGCGGCTCAAGAGCAACGAAGAGATGTTCCTGCGGGCCCAGGTGGATCGCGACAGCCGCACCGCCAAGGCCAAGGACATCGTCGAGCGCGCCAAACTGCTGCAACTGCTCGAGCAGCGCCTGGCGGTCTACGAGAAGACTCCCGATCCGACCTGGACCCCGGAGCTTCTCTGGCGCACCGCGGTCATCTACCAGGAGATCGCCGAAGAACTGTTCCTGTACTACATCAACCGGGACGAGAAGACCGGCAAGGACATCTACGAAGAGGAATACCAGAGCATCATGGTCCGGGCCCGGGAACTGGCCAAGGGCACGGTCCGGCCCGCCGAGGCGGATCTGGGCATGGACTTCTACCACAAGAAGGCCGAGGGGAACCTGCGCAAGCTCGTGACCCTGTATCCGAAGTTCCGCGACATCGGCTCGGTGCTGCACCTGCTGGCCCGCATGTACGAAAAACCGCCGTTCTCCATCGAGGACACCGACGGTGTCATGCCCGCCAAACTGTCCATCGCTTCGGTCTGCGCCAACTGGGGATTCTCTCCTTTCGACGACGACCTCAAGGCGTTTCTGGTCAAGAAGGGCCTCGAGACGATGCCGATGACGGCCATGAACGACTACGTGCGCTGGACGATCACGGACTTTCCGGCCCACCTGCCGTTCGATCCGTTCGCCACCTGCCGCCCGATCAAGGGCAACGTGGAGTTCCTGGGCACCGCGTGGGCCACGCTGGGCAAGTACCTCTCGGCGGACTACCGCCTGCCGTTCGTGGCCAACGAGACCACCGACCAGGACAAACTGTACAACCTGGCCATGACCAAGTGGTACTCCCTGTCGGCCTACAAGCAGGCGCTCGGACCCGAGTTCCGTGCGCTCTCCACCCGTGGCTACGTCGTGTACTTCGCGGGCCTGATGATGTACCAGAACGAGATCAACTCGGCCCTGGCCATGAAACTGTTCGACATGGTGGTCGCGCTGGGACAGAACCGGGACGAGAACAGTCCGCATGAAGCTGCAATCAAATACATCGGATTTTTGATGCAGGAAGAAAAATTCGTAGAAGGCGCCGATCTGGATCCCAAGAAGCAGTTCAGTTGGACGGCCCCCGTGGCCGTGGAGTGTCTCGACAAGTGTCCGCAGAAGAAGTTGATCGCGTTCTACAAGGGTCGCGAGAACGAACCCCATGTCAAACGGATCTGGAAGGGCGTTGCCGATTTCTTCATGGGTTTTGAGGAGAACAAGACCTACCAGCGCTCTGAAACCGATTATAATTTCGCATATGATCTCTACAATTATATCTTCCGCAAGATGGACGACGAGGGTGGCTGGCGCTACAACCCGGACAAACCCCTGATCTTCTGGAACATGATTTCCTTGATTGAAATGAAGGTCAAAAGTGTTGAGCGGGAAATCACCGAGGTCAAGTCAGAGCGCGACAAGAATCAACTGCGCGAGAACCTGCGCTCCTGGCAGGACAAGAAGCGCGAGCTCTACCAGTTCGCGGTGAACAAGGTCTTCACCAACGACGAGATCGAGGGCTACCTGGCCTTTCATCAGCGGTTCCTGGTGGAAAACCAGAAGAAGAATGTCCGGCTGCGCACCATCACCATCGACAAACTGCGTGAGGATCTGCTCGGGATCCGCCAGTTTGCCCTCATCGACACCGGACAGGCCATGATCGCCAAGGCCGTGCAGTACGGCGACCAGGCCAAGAGCGCCCAGGGCTCGGAGAAGGCCGCGCTGGCCAAGAAGGCCCTCGAGGAGTTCGAGAAGGTCGTCGCTTACTACACGACCGTCATCCGCGACTTCCCCAACTCCTCCCTGGAGTATGACGCTTCCTACATGATCCTGCTGGCCTACCGCGATTACATGATCGATCTGGCCGCCTCGGACAAGGCCCGCAAGGACTTCATCCAGACCACGCTGGAGTGGGGCCGAAAAGTGCGCGACTCGCATCTGGGCAGCAAGCACCAGAAGGAAAGCGCAGCCATCATTTATGAAGTGTACGACAAGAAACTGGACCTGAAGATTCCGCCTCCGCCGTTCGACATCAAGGACGAGAACAAGTTGATCAAGTACACCCCGAAAGAGTTGAGTGCGGACTTTAAGAATTATATCCAGGACGCCTTCGAGTACATGAAAATCTACCCGAAGAACGACAACTCCCCGGTGTTCATCAACAACATCGCGAACATCTACCTGCACTATGAGCAGGTCGACGAGGCTCGCAAGTACTATTGGCAGCTCCTTGAAAGCTACTGCACCCACAGTGTGGCCATCAACGCCTCGCAGATGCTTTTCCTGACCTACAAGTTCCAGCAGGCCGAACCGGGCACCGAAAGCACTTTCACGGCCGAGCGCGACGCCTCGATCAAGAAACTAGAGCAGAAGAAATGCGGCGGCGACAAGGAGCACCGCGAACTGATGCTCATGATCTCGGCGCTGGAGTTCAACGAGCTCGTCAAGAAGGCCGAGGTCGTGTTCAATGCCGCCGAGAAGGCCAAGGCCGACGGCAAGAACGATCCCAAGAAGTGGAAGGAAGCGCTGCTGATGTACCGGCAGCTCGACGGTCAGATGAAGGATCGCCGTCCCGATGCCAAGGAGACCGAGAAGCTCAAGGAGTTCGAGAAGAACCTCTTTGGCGTGTACTGGAAGATCTACACCTGCACCAAGGAGCTCGGCGACTATCCGGGCGCGATCGAGGTGCTGAACAAGAAGATCTACGAGGACGAGACCGGCCGGATGATGGCCATCGCACACCAGGACGGCTACAAGGAGTTCATGATCTTTGAGCTGGCCGAGGCCGCCACGAAGTTCTTCATGGAGGATCTTGCCATGAAGATGTGGCAGGAACTGACGGTGGTCAAACCCGGCGGCTGGCGCATCAAGAAGGAAAAGAAGATCGAAGTCAAGGACGAGAGCACCTACCGCGTCCTGGCCGAGGAGAAGCTCTTCTGGATCTACAAGGCTGGCGGTCCGAAGTACCACGCCAAGACGCTGGCCCAGGTCGACCGTCTGTTCGACATCTTCCGTAAGGCCAAGAAGATGTACAACAAGGAATTCGAGGTCGCCGAGAACGAGTTGATCAAGCAACTGGCGCAGAAGATGGGCATCTCCGAGGACGCCGTGGAGAACTATTACAGCCTGAGCAGCAGTTGCGAAGGCGGCCGCTGCCGGGTAACCGTCTCCGACAAGATCCTGTACTACACAGACGTCATCTTCAACATGGAGCAGGATCTGATCGCCCAGAAGGGCCAGTCCGAGGGCACCGCCCGCGACATGATCGGCAAGATCGAGCAGTACGAGCGGTTCCTCGAAGGGTATGTGCCGCTGGCCAAGGTGAAGACCAAGGAAAACGAGAGCATGTGGAAGGCCCGCATGGACCTGACCTTCCGCAAGGCCAACCAGTGGAACAACATCCAGACGCTGCTCGCGAAGAATCCCGACAAGGCCAAGAAGGCCGCCGAGGAATACGGCCGCTACATCCAGGAGTACAAGGACCTTTACGATCAGGGCGTCAAGGCCGGGCTCGACCCGGGCGTGCACGTCATCAACTACGCCACCGCGCTGATCCAGTACGCCGAGAACGCGCTGGTGAAGACCTACGAAAATCCGTTCAAGGAGAAGTCCACCACGGAGATCGACACGTTCGAAAAGGCCAAACTCGCGTTCGACCTGTGGAAGAAGCAGCTCGAGGGCAAGGGCGAGGAACTGACCAAGCGCTTCGCCAAGTTGAAGGAGGATCTCGAAAAGAAGCAGGCCGAGTGCCTCGCCGAGATCCAGGAGTTGATCGCTGCCGTACAGAAAATCCAGGCCCACCAGCAGAAGCCCGGCTCCGTGCCCGAGAAGGAACTGATGGACGCGGTCAGCAAGTACCAGTCGCTGAACAAGAAGTATCCTAATTTCCTCAAGGACCTTCAGGCCACCGGCGACGTCAACAAGGCCGTCACCAAGACCATCATGGAGCGCAAGGACATCGCGCAGTTGCTCAAGGAACAGCAGGCACTGGCCCAGGCCGGCGAAAAGATGGGCCCCGAGAACATCAAGAAGTACATCAAGGAGCAGTTGCCCATCGCCCAGAAGGCGCTGACCAACGCCAAGAAGCGCTTCGCCGGCAAGAGCATCCCGGCGATCACCGAAAGCGACACCATCCTCAAGGGCATCAAGTCCGACTCCACCGACGGCAACGACATCGGCAAGCTCATCCAGGTCATGCAGAACCTGGCGTGGCTGAGCGTCCTCCAGCCGGCCACCGACACAGTGACGATCATGCTCGTCAACGGACGCTCCCTGGACAATCTGGCCCGCGGCTACGACTGGTACAAGAACCAGAAGGGTGCCTTCCGCAACCAGGTTGCGCAGATCAAGGGCGACCTGCTGGCCCTCAAGATGCTGCTGCTTTATCGCGGCATCAAGGCCTTCGAAGAGGCGCCATACCTGGCCATGCTGGCCAAGGAAGACCTCAAGAATCCAGAGGAGGTGCAGAAGTCCGGCTGCACCCAGACCAAGGCCGACGAGCTTGAGACCTGCTTCTTCGCATGGCGCCGCAAGACGTACTACAACAGCACCTACCGAGTCACCCTTGATGGTCAGGCCCAGGATCTGGCGATCATTCCGCAGGACAAGGTCACCGACGAGTACAACCAGGCGTTCACCGCGCTGTATGAATTGGTAGAGGCCGAGAAACTGACCTCCGCAAACATCGAGGAAGCCCTGGGTGAGTACAGGGAATTCTCGAAAAAGAAGCTGCGCCGCTCCTATCAACCCGAAGTGGAGCCGCTGTCCCGCTGACCGGAGAAGGGTCGATCATGATGTTCACCTCGAAAAAACTTCATTGGTCCGTAAGTCTCTTGTGGATTCTGATGTCGATGCTTCTGATCTCAGGCTGCTCGAAGAAAAAGAAGAAGACCACGGCAGGAAAGGATCCAGCTGCCGAGAAAAAGGATGCGGACAAGAAGGCCACCGATCCCAAGTCCGCCGACATGAAGCCTGGAGACGACACCTCGCCTGGCACGGACCCCGCCAATCCGGCTGATCCGAAGACCGGGGAGCCGGGCAAGACCGACCCTGCGGACCCTGCCGATCCCACCGCCGCGGGCCCCGGCAAGACCGATGCACCGGCGACGCCAGGCAACGAGCCCACGGCCGCTGACAAGCTGCGCACGATGATCGCCAAGGCGGAGCTTCTGGCCGCGAAGAAGACCGACGAGGCCTACAAGGAGGCCCTCGCGCTGGTTTCTGAGATCCTCAAGCAGGATTACTCCAATTTTGACGCCATGATGGTCATGGCCACGATCTACTATCAGCAGGAGAACATGGAGAAGATGCGCTCGGTGCTGGACTATATCCTGGCCCTGCACAAGAAGATGAATCCCCCCACCGAGCCAGGCGCCATGTGGCAGTACATGATGGGGAAATATTATATCTTTTTGGCCGACGGCGCCGAGAGCAAGGGCATGAACCTCTCCGTGATCTCCTACAAGGCCCAGGCAGAGAAATATTTCGGTCATCCGTCGGCCGCGAGCCATCCCGAGGCAATTTTTTCGATGGGTGTGCTGCTGCTCGAGCGAGGCGAGACCAACACAGCCGTGGAACTCCTGGAAAAGGCCGAGAAGCTCGGTGGCGGCAACGTCCTGAAAAAGGAATGGCGCCTGCCCCTCAACCTCGGCGCGGGCTACCTCCTGCAGAAAAAGGCCGACGCGGCGCTGACCAAGTTTGAGTATGCGCTCAACCTGAACAAAACCTGCGATAAGTGTCACTACAATCTCGCGCTGCTGTATGTCAGTTGGGATGACTTCCCCCAGATCGGGAAGATCGCGGACAAGGTACGTGCGGAGAAGGTCATCTACCACGCCAAGGCCTACACCGAGTTCCTGAAGAAAAAGAAAATCACGGATCGCGCGCTGCAAATTCGCATTGATTCGTGGATGGAACTGTCCCGGGAGCGGCTGGCCGGGAAAGGATCCAAATAATGAGAATCATTCATCTTTTTGCAGTTCTTTGCGTGTTTGCGGTGATGACGTCCTCGGGGACGGCGCAGGCGCAGGATCCCAAGTCCGGTGGTGGTGATGTCCTCGAAGTTCAGATCCCGCGTCCCAAATTCGAGATCTTCAAGGCCTGGGAGTACGGCGGGTTCTGGCGATGGGATGAAAAAGATCCGCGTTTCTACAGGGATTTTCTTAAAAAGATCCACGATTCGCTTGCCACCGGACCTTTCTGATCGAATGCTTACAATTTCCTTTCCCAAGAGGATCGAAATACGTTATAAATGCGAGCGCCCGGAGGAACAGGTCCGGACGTTTTTGAGGAACAGTTGAAATTTGTTTGCTTTTTTCGGAAGGTTTTTATAGGTTCATCTCACTTTAACCGGGCTTGATTGCCCTACCGGAGGATACGGAAATGAGTGGTCTTGCAAAGGCATTTGTTGACGGCGGCGAATTCATGTATGTCATTCTGTTTGCATCGGCATTCGGTATTGCCATCATCATCGAACGTTCCATTTTCCTTCTGTTCCGCTACAACATCAACGCGGAAGCTTTCATGAGCCAGGTGATGCAGTTGGTCGGTTCGAACAACATCGACCAGGCCATCAAGCTCTGCAACGCCGCCCCGACGGCCGCGCTGCCCCGCGTGATCAAGGCCGGACTCACCAAATACGGTGATGGCGCCTCTGCCGTGTCCGCCGCGATCGAAGAAGCGAAACTGGAAATCGCCCCCGAAGTCACCCGTCGTACCCCGGCCCTGCAGGGCGTCGCCAACATCGCGACCCTGGTTGGTCTGCTCGGAACGATCATGGGCATGATTCAGGCGTTCGACGCCCTGGGTACCGCCACCCCGGAAAACCGCTCCGCGGTTCTCTCCCACGGTATCGCGGTCGCCATGAACACGACGGCGTTCGGTCTGATCGTCGCGGTCCCCTGTCTGACCGCGCACCTTCTGCTGACCAGCTTCACGAAGAAGATCATCGACGACGTCGAACTGTACTCGACCAAGCTGGACAACCTGCTGACCCGGCGCCTGTCGCGCGCCCGCTAGTTCGGGTTTAACAGGCATCCGTGCCAGGCAGGTCATCGGACCTGGCGAAACCTGCGCACGGTAATGGTATCGGTGATTCTTTTGGATTGAGGAGTCTGAGTCATGGCAAAAAAGAAGATGGCTGTCGACGAAAAGCTTGATGAACTGAATCTGATGCCGATCATGAATCTGCTGTGCCTGCTGATTCCCTTTCTGCTGCTGAGTGCGCAGTTCATTCAGATTGGCATTGTCCTGGTGGATACGCCCCGTCAGTCGAAGTCTCAGAACCAGAAAAAGGACGAAAACCAAAAGTCTCTGGGTCTGACCATCAACATCAAGCAGGACGGCTATGATGTCACCACCAAGAGTGGCGGCTCGGCCTGTCCGCAGCGTGCGGCGTCCAACCAGGTCTGCATTCCGGTGACCCATGCCGGCGGCAAGAAAGTCTACAATTCCAGTGCCCTGCGCAAGTTCCTGTATGACAAGTTCTACAAGCCCCACTACAAGAACAACTCGCTGGATTCCAGCAAGGACGCCCCCAAGGCGGCCGGTTCTTTCAGTGACTGGGGAAAGGTGACGATCGTTCCGGAAGACACCATTCTGTACGAGACCGTCATCGAGACGCTGGATGCGGCTCGCGAGCTGCCTCCCGAAGCGAAGAACGAAATCCAGGACATCAAGGGCGGCACGCTCGCCTGCGTCTTCAAGAAGAAGCCTGGCGACAAGGAATGGCAGCTCGAAGGCAATTGCATGTTCCCCCTCGTTGCAGTGGGTCGTCCCTAAAGGAGTTCGGACATGGTTGACTCAAAATCGCTCGATCAGATGCAGGAAGACGAACTTCCAAAAAAGAATAAGAAGGCACCATGGACTCCGGGTGACAACCCGTTGACCATCACCTCCCTGATGGACGCGCTCACAATCATTCTGATCTTCCTTCTGAAGAGCTACGGATCCGACCCGATGCAGGTTCCGCAGAAGAAGAACGAACTGATGGTTCCGAAGTCCGACACCATGAGCAACATGGTGGAGTGCGTGGACATCCAGATCTCCCGTACGACCATCGTCGTGAAGGGCAAGAAGATCGTAGGCGTGAACAACGGTTCGGTATCCTCATCGGACACCCCCGACGGCTTCACGATCAAGTCCCTCAAGGACGCCCTCGACGAGATCCGCCAGAAGGAGATTGAAGCCAAGGGTGCCGCCGCCGGGGAAGGGGCGTTCCAGGGCGATGCGTTCATCGCCGCGGATACGAACATCCCATGGAAGCTCGTCAACCAGGTCATGATGACCTGCACCCGCGCGAAGTACATCCGGTTCAGTTTCGCCGTCGTCAAGACCCGCGGCGGCTGATCCGTACGTACTGATCCTTTTCTTCCCCCTTCTACTTATCCACTCAATCAAAATATCAAGTCAAAGGTGAATCGATCGCAATCAGAATCACTGGCAGTCGGTCAGTGCGTGATTTCGCGTTTGAGGGTGAAGGCGTGGGAAAGCGTGATGCCATCGGTGTATTCGAGCTCGCCACCGAAGGGAATTCCAGCGGCGATGCGGTGAAGCCGCACCTCATGTGGAATCATTTCAAGCAGGTATTGCGCTGTATAGTCGGCGTCGGAGATGGCATCGAAGGCAAAAATCACATCAGTGATGTGCTCGTCGGTGATGCGGTGAATCAGGGAGTCGATGTGCAAGCTCTCTGGAAAGACCTGATTCAGCGGGGAGATGTATCCTCCGAGAATGTGGTAGCGGCCATGGAAGATGTGGGCCTCTTCGATGGCCAGGACGTCCTGGATACGCCCGACGACGCAAAGCTGGCCGGGAGTCCGGTGGGGATTGGAACAGAGCGTGCATGGCTCGTCGGGGCGGGAAAAAAAGCCACAGACGGAACAATGACCCATCTCGTTCTGTACCCGGGAGAGGGCCTGATGCAACGCTAGAGCTTTGTCGGAGGCACCATCGACCATGTGAAAGGCCAGGCGTCGGGCGGTCTTGGCCCCGATGCCGGGCAACGAGGAGAGCGCAGAAACAAGCTCGGTGATGGCGGGAGGCAGCAGGGAGGATTGCATGGATGGGTTCAGAACAGCGGGTTATTCTGCAAAAAGGACGCCATGGGCCCCAGTTCCTCGGCTGCGATGGCCTGGGACTTCTCCCGGCAGCGATCGATGACGAGGTTGAAGCAGGCGGCCAGCAGATCCTCGGTCATCTCGGGATCGGACAGGTCCGTCAGGGATTTCGAGAGCGTGATGCGACGGATGCGCATGTTGGCGGTGGCCTCGATGGTGACCATGCCTCCGCCGGTCTCGGCGGTGACGACCTCGGATGCGGTGCGCTTCTGCATCTTTTCAAGCTTGGCAGGAAGCTCGTTGAGTCCGGGCAGGAAGGATCCCAGGGAGGAGAAATCCATTGGTGTCGTCATGCTATCCTCGCTTCAGGTGAGGTCGGTGAAATCGACCACTTCTCCGTGCATGTGGTCCAGCAATTGCCGCACGAAGGGATGATTCTTCATTTCTTCTTCCTGACGCTTCAGATCGGTGGCCATCTGTCGTTCCCGCACCTCGCGTGCGGAGTGGGCCAGGGTGACGCCCTGCGGGGCGGAGGACAGTTCCTGGGCCACCGGCGGCTTGTCCGATTGCGTGAGGTGGATGGCGCTGGGCACGCCCAGGTGCAGCGAGAGTTGTTCGTCAAGCACTCGCTTGCTGTCGGTAAGCCGTGCGAAGTTGAAGTCGTGCTTGCCGCGGGAAAACCAGATATGGATCTGGAGTTTACCATCTTCGAAAAAGGTGCCGCAGAACCGTCCGTCGTCGAGGAGCATGCTCATGGTGGCAAAGGTGGGGCGGATCACCGAGATGAACGCGAGCCAACCCTGCAGGTCGATCACCGGGGTGGCAGAAGGACCTTCTTCGGGGGCCGGCGCAGGGGGCGCAGGGGGCGCAGCAGGCCTGGCCTGGTGCTGATCAGTCGTGTGGGGGTCCGGCGCAGCCTTGGGGCCAGGGATGGCCTTGGCAGGGGCATCGGGAGAATTTTTGATGGCGGCGGCCGGGATCCGGGCCTCGGTAGGCGCCAAAGCGGGACCGGGCCTGGACGCGGGTCCGGTGGCCGGCGAGGTTTTGGGCTCGGACGGGGCTCTGGGCTCGGACGGCGCTCTGGGCTCGGACGGGGCTCTGGGCACAGGAGCGGGACCGGAGCGGGCCGGAAGGGTCGCGGGCTTGCCCTGCTCGAGGTTCTCCAGTCGTGAGAACAGATCGGTGAGGGGCACCAGGGGTTGGGCCAGCAGCAGCTCGCAGAAGAGCATCTCCAAAGCCAGTCGAGCCGAGCTGGCACGCGCGACCTGGTCAATGCCGAAGAAGATGCGGGAAAACAATTGATAAATGTGATCGACCGGAAAGACCGCGGTGCGCTCCTGGATTTCGAGGAGCTCCTCGGGGGTCAGGGACAAAAAGCGGCCCGGGTTGCCGGTGAGCCTGCACAGCACGAGATCCCGGAAGGCCATGGCCAGGGATTTGGTGAAATGTACCAGATCACTGCCGTCACAGAACACCGTCTCGAGGATCTCGAAGACCTCCTCGCGCTGGCCGGAGAGCAGGGCAAATCCCATGCGCAGCAGCGCCTGACGGTCCGACAGGCCCAGGACATGGGAGACCTCTTCGGCGGTGATCTCGCCTTCGGTGTGATGGGTGAGCACCTGGTCGAGGATGCTCAGGCTGTCGCGCACGCTGCCCTCTCCTTCGAGGGCGATGATGCGGAGGGCGTCGCGCTGGGCGGTGAAGCCCTCGCTCTGGAGAAGCCCCATCAGGTACGAGGTGAGCACGTCGGTGTCCACGCGGTGGAAGTCGAAGCGCTGCACGCGGGAAAGGATGGTGGCGGGGATCTTGTGCGGTTCGGTGGTCGCGAGGATGAAGATCACATGGGGCGGCGGCTCCTCAAGGGTCTTGAGCAGCGCGTTGAAGGCCGAGGTCGTGAGCATGTGCACTTCGTCGATGATGACGATGCGGTAGCGACCCGAAGAGGGAAGGTACCGGATGTCTTCGCGCAGGGCTCTGACGCTGTCGACACCGGTGTTGGTGGCGCCGTCGATCTCGAGGACGTCGACGTCCTTGGATGCGGCGATGTCGGCGCAGTGATGGCACTTGTTGCACGGAGTGGTCGTAGGTCCCTCGACGCAGTTGAGAGACTTCGCCAGGATGCGGGCCGTGGTCGTCTTGCCGGTGCCGCGGGCGCCGGTGAACAGGAACGCGTGGTGGACTCGTCCGCCGGTGATGGCATTGCTGAGGATGGTGACGATGTGATCCTGTCCGACGAGTTCGGAGAAGGTCTGCGGGCGGTATCGACGTGCGAGAACAAGATAAGCCACGAAAGGCTCCCAGAAAAGAACAGCCCTTGAGGCTCCAGGCACCCGCTCGTACAGCTACCGTTGCTTCCTTCCGGATCTGGCGGGGTTCACAAAACTCGCGTCGCCCGGAGCCTCAAAGGCTGGGATGGCGGAGAGAGAGGGATTCGAACCCTCGGTACCTCGCGATACACACGATTTCCAATCGTGCTCCTTCGGCCACTCGGACATCTCTCCAATAATCAAGCAGGCCGTTCGCGCGCAGGCGCGCTCATTGCGGAGAGAAAGGGATTCGAACCCCCGGTACGATTACTCGTACACCTGATTTCGAGTCAGGCTCCTTCGACCACTCGGACATCTCTCCGGATGGAGAAAGGTGGAGTCCTTTCTCAACCGACCAAAGCATTAGAGGAATTCCACTGCAAAAGCAAGTAAAAAAACCGGACCAGGTGCCAGTTGTCAATGGGATCGGTGGAAGGTACACTGCAGCGGCCTTGAGATGGAGCTGGCCGCGGCGGTCGGGGATCTTTGGGCAGTCCCGGGAGATGGCTTCCATGCCTGAAGACGAAAAGAATTGGCGCATTCTGGTGCTCGCAGGTCCCACCGCCTCGGGAAAGACTGCAGCCGCGATCGAGCTCGCCCGGCGGTTCGACGGGGAGATTGTGAGCGCCGACTCCGTGCAGGTCTATCGTCACCTCGATATCGGCTCGGCCAAGCCGACGTGCGCCGAGCGTGCCCTGGTGCCCCATCATTGCATCGATCTGATCGAGCCTGATGCTGCGTATTCCGTCGGGGAGTACCAGCGCGCGGCGCTGGCGAGCATCGCCGGAATCAGGGCCAGGGGGCGCTTCCCCATCGTCGCCGGCGGAACGGGTCTGTATCTGCGTTCCCTCACCCACGGCTTGTTCGATGGACCGGCCGCGGACTGGGCCTTCCGGGACCGGTGCAACGCCGAGGAGGACGCGGTCCCGGGGACCCTGCATACGCGACTGGCGCAGGTGGATCCTGAAACGGCTGGCAGGCTTCATCCCCACGACCGGATCCGCCTGATTCGGGCGCTGGAGGTCTGGGATAAGACCCGGATCCCCCTCTCCGAACACCACAGGAAGGACGCTTCCAGGGCGGCTCCTTGTGAGTCCCTCATCTTCGTGATCAACCCACCTCGCGAGGTGCTGCAGGCGCGCATCCGCATCCGGGTGCGTGAGATGCTTGCGGCCGGATTCACTGACGAGGTCCGCGACCTTCTGGAGAGGTACGGTTCCGGGGTGCGCTCCCTGTCCTCGGTGGGCTACCGGGAGGTGGCCGCATGCCTGCGGGGCGAACTCCCGCGGGAGCAACTGGAGGAGGCCATTGTCCACGCCCACGAGAAATACGTGAAGCAGCAGCGGACCTGGTTTCGCGATTTTCCGGGGCAGGTCCTTTCTGCGGCGGATCTTCCGACCGAGGAAATTGCGCGATGGATTGGAATGATTCATGAATGAATTCAAGAAATTCGCGGAATCGAGTTTTTTCCGGTTGTGACTTTTTCCGGGTGCGGTATGCCTGTTGCGGCCTTTCACGGGCAGTGAGAAACATGCAGTTTCGACTTTCCTTCCGTTTAGGCCATCTGAACATCGGCTACAGCGTCCTCTGAGCGATAACATGGATCCAAACATACTCCGCTTTCTCCTCCTCCTTTTCGTCATCAACCTGGGCTTCCAGTTGGTCCGCCGCTTTCGCGAGGGCTTCATGGCGGACCTGCCACACAACCTGCTGCTCTCTGCGGATGCGGCCCTGTGCGGCTACGCGCTGTCCTCGCCGGAACGGCTGACCTCGATCTGGTCCTGGCTGGGCATCGGCATCTTCGTCGGCGCGGTCCTGATCCCGGGCATCCTGGCGCTGCTCACCCAGTTCGCCATGGGAAAGGCCCGCTGGGATCTCGCCACACACCTGCTCTCGATCAAGCAGGTCTTCGCGCCCTCGAGGGAGGGCCGTCGCCAGCTCGAGCACGTGGCACGCCTGAGGAAGGCGCACGCGGGCCATGTCGAGGAGATCGAGCGGGATCTTCTGTCCGAGATCTCCCGCGCCGCGGATCCGGCGGGCAAGCGACTGATGCAGGAGACGCTGCTGGAACTGCTTGCTTTTTCCGGGCAGTGGGAGCGCTGCCTGGCCCTGCATGAACGCATGGTGCAGGAGGGCATGACCCGCCTGAGCCGGCCCACGCTCGCCGTGGCCCTGATCCGGGCGAGCCTGGAGAGCCGCGACGCTGTTCGGATCTGGGCTTTCTACCGGGAGTTGCAGAAGTTTGACCCGGCCGATCCCACCGTTTCCTCGGCGCTGCTGTCGTCGGAGATCATGCTGCTGGCAGCGTATGGGTACTCCGACCAACTCGAGCGTGCGCTGTCCCCGGTGCATCGAAGCCATCCCGTGTTTCCCGTCAGTTCCAAGCGGTATTGGCTGGGTCTGTCCCATCTTCAGGAAGGCAACCTCGAGAAGGCTTCGGGCTATCTTCAGTTTCCCCCGGCGCTGGCCCGTGAGAACCCGATCCTGGACCGGCTGGCCCGCGAGCTGGACCTGCGTGGTACCGAGAAACTGGCCTCGCCGACTTCCGATTTGGAGAAGGAGCTCGAGCGTATGGCCTCTCAGGTTCCGGTGCGGTTCGCGCAGGTGCGCGGCCCCAAGCCGCCCATCGCCACTGGGCTCTTCCTGGGGGGCATGCTGGTGGCCTTCTTCGCACAGTCCTGGCTGGGCGAATCCGATGACCTGTGGACCCTGTACCAACTGGGGGCGAACTTTCGGGCCCTCAGCGTGTTCGAGGAGCCCTGGCGGCTGGTGATGGCCATGTTCCTGCACGCAGGTCTGATCCACCTGCTGCTCAACGGTCTGATGATGTTCATGTTCGGCCGGATTCTCGAGGTGCACTTCGGCTTTTTGCGCACCATGGCCGTGTTCGTCTTCTCCGGCATCACCGGGAACATCGCCTCAGCGCTGATCTATCGGCAGGGCCTGTCGGTGGGCGCATCGAGCACCGTGTTCGGCATGATCGGTGCGGTGCTGATGATGTTCGTCATCGCCCGGGATCTGTGGCATCCGGTCTGGCGGAAGAAGCAGATTCAGAACCTCGTGTTTCTGCTGCTGCTGAACCTGCTGCTGGGGTTTTCCATGTCCATGATCGACAATGCGGCCCATATCGGCGGCTTCCTCGGCGGCACCTTCCTGGGCTGGTTCTTCCTGGTGTTCGGCTCGACCGGTGCCTGGCGCAGATGGGTGCTCCGCGGCCTCGGGATCGTCGCATGCCTGCTGGTGATTTTGAGCGTGGTGCAGGTGGTGCGGCACCAGGGGAAGGCGCGACTGACCCCGATGTCCTGGCGGCAGGGCGGATATGAGATCTCGATGACCGCGCCGGTGTTCTGGCAGGCCGGTGTGGAGAGCCTGCAGAACCCGATGTGCAAACTGATGCCGACGGTCTCCGTCAATCAGGCCGAGCTGCCCGAGGGCAGCCGCACCGAGGCCGAGGTCATCGAGCAGTACCTCGTGCAACACCAGGCGCAGGGAAAAAAGGACGGACTGACGCTCCTGGAGCGTCGCCTCCTGCCCGGATGGACCGAGGTGGAGTACTCGTTCACCTTCGAAAAAACCCCCGGCAACGAAAAGATCTTCATCAAGGTCGAGGACCGCATGCTATGGGTGCTGCGCTTCGTGTATGACCGGCGGTGCGGTCCCTCGGTCCAGCCCTTCATCGGGTCGGTGGCCGACTCGTTCCGCACGCAGAGATTCACCAGGTGATCTGATTCTCCACAGGCTCGATGCAGAGGGTGGCCAACTGGCGGGCCAGGTTGACGGCCAGTTGCTCGCGGTACGCCGGCTCCAGGATCTTCCACCCCTCCCTCTCGTGATCGATGAAGCCTCCTTCCACGAGCAGGGCGCGCGTATCGGTGGCCGTGATCACGTCAAACGCGGCGGGCGCGACCTGAGCCACCCTGAAGCCCGCGGCGTCGAGGCGCCAGGCGAGCCTTCGGGCGAGGTTCCGGGAACCGACAGTCCAGGTCTCCTTCTGCAGCCGGGACAGGTAGCCCTCCACCAGCAGGCCTCCGTCGGCGGGTGCGCGAAGGCGTGCCCCGGGCGACTTGGCAAGATCCTCCCTGGGAAAGTACAGTTCCAGCCCGGTGCGGCTCTTGAGCGGACTGGCGTTGAAGTGCAGGGACACGAAGCAGGCCGGCCGGATCTGCCGGACCATCTCGGCGCGCCGCCACAGGCCGACGTGCACATCCTGGCGGCGGGTCATCTCCGTGCGCACGGGGTAGACCGAAAGCGCCCGCTCCAGACGCTGGGCGAGGTCCAGGGTGAGCACCTTTTCCCAGGTCCCGTCCACGGCTTCGGCACCAAGGTTGGTGCCGCCGTGCCCGGCGTCGATCAAGATGGTGACAGGCTGAAAAAAATATAACAGGGAAAACCAGACGGGAGCCATCGTAAACATGATTCACCTACATGGGTATACACTAGCACTATTTGTCTACATGTGCAATTTTCCGCGAGGCGTTGCCGTCGCAACACATTGCCACGCGCGGGTGGATCTGTTATACAGCTTGGGCCAGAAGGAGGCTGCATGACCCAGCATCTGCCCATCACCGTCATCGATCTCGGCGGCCAGTATGCACACCTGATAGCGGCGAAGTTCCGCGGTCTCGGGTATCACGCCGTCATCGCCGATCCCGAGGCCCCGCTTGACGAGATTGCGCGTTCCTGCGGCGTCGTGCTCTCCGGAAGCCCCTCCCTCTCTGCCTACGACGAGGACGGCTCCGCGGTGGGACGGATCCTCGACCTCCCGATCCCGATCCTGGGCTTCTGCTTCGGCCATCAGGAGATTGCCAAGCACTACGGCGGCACGGTCATCCACGGGCAGCCCGAGTACGGCCAATCCACCCTCGAGATCACAGTGGACTCACCGATATTTCGCAATGTGCCCAAGCAGAGCATCGTGTTCATGAGCCACGGCGACACCGTGACCTCCGTGGGCGAGGGCTTCTCGGAGCTCGGGACCAGCTCCACGGCCGACGGCACGGTGCATCACTTCGCCGCGATCGCCGACGAAGACCGGCGGCGCTACGGCTTCCAGTATCATCCCGAGGTCGACGACAGCGTGTTCGGTCACGTGATGCTCGAAAACTTTGCCGGGATCTGCGGCTGCGAAAAGACCTGGAGCGCGGAGAATTTCCTGCCCGAGAAGCTGGCCTCGATCCGCAGTACCGTGGGCGATCGCGACGTGTTCCTGCTGGTGTCCGGCGGCGTGGACTCCTCGGTCGTGGCCGAGCTGCTGCTGCGGGCGCTGCCCGGGGAGCGCGTGCACATGCTGCACGTGGACACCGGTTTCATGCGTGAACGCGAGAGCGACCAGGTACGGGATCTGTTCGCCGGCCGCGTGGGTGATCGGTTCCACTTCGTCGATGCCTCGCAGCGGTTCTTCGAAGCGCTGGCCGGGGTGATCTCCCCCGAGGAGAAGAGGAAGATCATCGGGGAGCTCTTCGTCGCCGTCTGCGAGGAGGAGATGTCACGGCTGAACCTGTCCGACGCGCTGCTGGCGCAAGGCACGATCTACCCCGACACCATCGAGAGCGGCGGCACGCGCCGGGCGCACGTCATCAAGACGCACCACAACCGGGTGCCCCTGATCGAGGAGATGATCCGCGCCGGCCGCGTGCTCGAGCCCATCGCTGACCTGTACAAGAAGGAAGTGCGCGACCTGGGACGCGCGCTGGGTCTCCCCGGCGAATGGATCGACCGGCACCCGTTCCCGGGTCCGGGCCTGGCCGTGCGCGTGCTGGCCTCCGACGGTCGTGAGCCGGCGGAGCGGGCCGTGGTGCAGGCCGCCATCGACGAGGCCGTCTGGCCAGAGGGCATGCAGGCCACCGTGCTGCCGCTGCGCTCGGTGGGCGTGAAGGCGGACCTGCGGTCCTATGAGCTGCCGCTGTGCCTGTCGGGAGTGCTGCCCGGGGCCGACCTGGTGGCCACGCGCCTGAAGACCCTTCCGGGGATCAACCGCATCGTGTGGAACCTGGGTCCCGCATTCTCGAAGGTCTCCTGCGTCCCCGGATCCTGCACGCCTGACCGCGTCCGCACGCTGCAGCAGGCAGACGCGATCGTCACGGGCGCCCTGCGGGGCCAGGACCTGATGGACGCCGTCTGGCAGTTCCCGGTGGTGCTGCTTCCGGTGTCCTTCTCGAACGATGCCGCCGGCTGCGCGATCGTGCTGCGTCCGGTGTCCTCCGAGCGGGGCATGACCGCGCGGGTTCCGGAGCTGCCGCAGGCGTTCTTTGACGCGGTGGTGCCCGAACTTCTGGGGATCCCCACCGTCACCACGGTGCTGCTGGATCTCTCCACCAAGCCGCCGGGCACCATCGAGTGGGAATAGGCATCTGAATGATCGAGAAGTGGCTGACCTGGTGGACAAGACAGGCGATCGCGCGCCCGCTGCTGTGGCTGGGTGTGTTCGGGCTCCTGCTGGCTGCGGGGCTGTTCGGCACCTCGCGGCTGGGGCTTTCCACGAACCTCAACCTGCTGCTTCCAAAGAACACGGAGTCCGTGAAGACGGCCAGGGAGGCCTCCCGGCGCATCGGCAGCACGGATTTCCTGATCGTCGGCATCGAGGGACCCGACCCCGAGCGCAACCGCGAGGTCGCCGACGCGCTGGTGTTCGCCATGCGGCGGGACTTCTCGGACCTGTCGGAAATCTCCGCCCGCGTGGAGGTGGACTTCTTCAAGCGCAACGCCCTGCTGTATTTCGACCTGCCCCGGCTGGAGCAACTGCTGGCCCAGTTGAAGACCGTGGTTGGGCGTTCGCGGCTCAAGTCCATGGGGCTGCTCGTGCTGCCCGAGGGCGAGGATCCCGAGGAGAAGAAGCTCGAGGACATCGTGCGCAACAGCGACGTCCGGGCCCGCGTCCCCGGCGAGTTCCAGCAGACAGCGGCCGGGAAGAAGCCCAAAGGCCTGGAAGGCTACTTTGCCTCCCCCGACGGAACCATCCTGGCGGTCATCGCCAAGCCACAGATGCTGTCGGTGGACATGGCGACCGCGCGCAGCCTGGTGTACCGCACCGAGGCGCTGATTGCGATGGTGCTGCAGGATTTTCCCACGCCCCATCCGAAGGTGGAGGTGGGTGGCGGCTACCGCAACCGCGTGGCCGAGTACGACTCGATCCTGAAGGACATCACCTCCTCGTTTCTGCTCTCCTTTGGCCTGATCGCACTGCTGGTGGTGCTGTTCTTCCGGTCCCTGCGGCCCCTTCCGCTGATCTTCCTTCCGCTGATCCTGGGGATCCTGATCACGCTGGGCATCACCCGCGGCGTGGCCGTGGACAAGCTCAACATCATCACCGCCTTCATCGGCGGCATCCTGCTGGGGATGGGCATCGACTTCGGCGTGCACCTGTCGGTCCGCTATTTCCATGAGCGCACGCTCTCCCCGCTGGAGGAGGCGCTGACCCGCACGATGACGGCCTCGGGCCGGGCCCTGCTGACGGCCGCTGCCACCACCTCCGGCGCCCTGTACCTGCTGTTCTTTTCGAACTTCCGCGGGTTCTGGGAGTTTGGCCTGATCGCGGGCACCGGCGTGCTGCTGACCATGCTGTCCTTCTTCTTCTTCTTCCCGGTTTTCGCCGTGCTGCTGGAGCGGTTGTTCACCCTGCGGCCGCGCTCGGGCTGGGAGTGGAACTTCGGGCCCGCCGGGGATCCCAGCCGCTTCCCGAGGAAGAGCGTGTTCGTGCTGGCGACGTTCTTCATCGCCTCGGCCCTGTTTCTGCCGTGGGGTCTGTCCCGCCTGGAGTTCGAGACGAACTTCCGGCGGCTCTCGGGTAATCCGTCCACCTCCGTGCAGTACGGCAAGGCCATGGGTGATCGCGCCTCCCCGACGGTGATGATGTGCGACTCCGCGGCCGACTGCGAGAAGCTCACCAAGTACTGGGAGGACCAGCTCACGCGGCCGCTGCACCACCCCGAGATCCGGGACATGAACAGCATGTATTCGTTCATCCCGAAGCAGCAGGAGGCCAAGCTGGCCATCCTCGAGAAGATCCGCGAGCAACTCATGCAGGTGCAGGACTGGGCCGACGAGAACCTGCAGAAGAAGATCAATCATTATCTGCAGTATGTGCCCTCGGTGCCCATCGGCCCGCCGGACCTGCCCGAATGGATCCGCCTGCGCTTCACGGAGAGCAATGGTGAGTTGGGCAAGTTTATCTATTTGTATCCTGCTCGCGAGACCTGGAATGCCCATGAGGCCGCCCAGTTGAAGAAGGCCATCTCCCGGATTGATCTCGAGCCGCTGGGCGCCGCGCCGGGGGCCCGTGCCCGGGCCGCGTCCTCTTCGTTCATCCTGGTGGACATCCTCGAGGTGGTCCGGCGCGAGGGCGTGATCATCATGTTTGCCGCGCTGGGTCTCGTGTTCCTGTTGCTGCTGGCCGACTTCCGCCGGCTGTCGGCTGCGGTGGTCGTGAGCCTCCCGCTGGTTGGCGCGCTGTTCTGGATCGCGGCGCTGCTGCCGCTGCTGGGCCAGCGGCTGGGCCTGTACAACATGGTGGTGCTCTCCACGATCATCGGCACGGGCATCGACTCCTCGGTGCACCTGTATCACGCAGGTCGCGAGTACGAGGCCGATCCGCGGTCCGCCTTCTTCCGGACCGGGCAGGCCGTGTGCATGGCCGCGCTGACCACGCTGGTCGGTTTTGCCGGCATGCTGTGGGTCCAGCACGGGGGCCTGTCCTCCATCGGACGCTTGGCAACCCTGGGACTTTCTGCTACTTTGCTGTGTGCATTGATTCTGGTGCCGTCCGGGTTCTTCGTGGGCCGGTGGCTCCATTCCTTCAAGTCGCGCAAGGGTTGAACATGCAGGATTTCGTCCAGTGGTCCATCGACGTGCGTCGGTTCTGCCGGCAGTGGCACGGCCGCCTCAGCGGCTACATCGGTCGCGATGACTTTCTTGAACTGTTCCTGACCGAGGACTGGAACCGCTTCGATCAGGACTTCCACGGGCACTTCACCGCCTCCACGCCCCGCTGGCTTTCGGCGAGCCTGAACCCGGCCGCCCGCGCCGCGGTGCTCACGCCCACGGTGGCCCTGTGGGACCTGATGCAGTCGCTGCGCACCTCCATCGACGGGCAGGCCTCCCTGGCGCCGGTGGAGTACTTCGTGGCCATCGTCGAGGAGTTGAAGAACCTCTCCGACCGGCTCGAGGAGGATCGCGTCCGTTTCTACTCCTCCATGGAGGACGAGGTCGTCTCGATCGATCCGGAGATGGTCGAGGAGGAGGCGTCCCTGGAACTTGGCGACGAGTACGTCGACGACGAAGCGTCCGGCGGGGCCGTCGGCGACGAACACGAGACCGAGGCCACCGCCCGCACGAGGAACCCGCTGGCGACGCCGCTGGATCCGGCGGCGCTGGCGCCGCGGTTGCCCAAGTTGATGTCGAAGAAGAAGAAGAAGGGTCCTGCGTCGGCCACCTACGACGATGCGCTCCTGGCGCTGGATCCGGATCAGGGTCCGATCCTGAGCCTGGCCGGCAAGAAGAAGACCGCGATGCTTCCCACCACGCCCCAGGGCGCCGTGGCGCTGCCAGCCGTGGCCCTGGCGCTCTACGACACGATCCTGCGCGTGGCCCGCGGGCAGGAGCGCCCCGGCGAGGCCGAGCTGGTCGCCTACTGCGGCCGCCGCTTCGAGGAGCTGCGTCCGGCCGCGGGCGAGGGTCCCGGCACGGTGCTGGCCCAGCTCGACGCGCGCATCGGCGCGCTCTCCAACGTGGACATCCAGCAGACCGCCACGGCCTCCAAGGCCTGCGACCTGCTCTCCCGCGCGCTGTTCCGCTCCTGGCAGCAGTTGGTGGGCGACTCCCCGACGAGCCACCTCAAGATCACGCTCACGGATCCGGTCGTCCGCGACTCGCACCTGGGTGAGTGGCGGGAGTTCGCCCTCGAGTGCGTGCCCAGGCACCGGCTGCCGGGCTTTGCCCGCGCCCGCCTGGACGTGAAGGTCCACTACGTGCCCCCGCAGTTCACCATCCGTGTGAAGGCCCAGGGCGCGATTGCCCTGCCGCCGCCGTTTCTGCAGAACGAGGCCGCCTGCCGGATCGAACTGTCAGCCGAGACCGAGGCCCTGTCCACGGCATGGCTGGCCCAGCTCACGGCCCTGTTCTTCCGCCACCTCGCGCTGGTGTCCACCGTCACCGAGAGTTGAACATGTCAGCAGGACCTGATCCACAAGGCCTTCGGCTGGATGCCAGGAGTATTTTTATTCTGCCGCCGCCTTGACATCCTGCTTTTTCCCGGGGATAGTCATTTTCGGAGGCGAAGATCCGATAGTAATCCCTTTCAGCCCACAGTGCCCTGGACCGGAGAAGGGATGGTGGGACGATGGGGTCTGACAAATACATGGGGACCCATGCAGGTACCCATTTGTTTGCATCGTGAGTTTTGCGTCCCTGCTCGGAGGAGGTTTTTCATGTACAAGTTCCTGTTGCCGTTGACGCTTGTATTGGTGATGTCCTGTGATGTCGATCCCACGACGGTAGATGCTTGCGGGGATGGCATCGTCGATCCAGGCGAGGAGTGCGATTCGGGTATCGGGAGCGAGAGTTGCTTCACGCTCGGGCATTATGCCATCTCGGGGCAGTTGCGCTGCAACGCCAACTGCACCTGGGATCGCAGTGATTGCGGTGGCTGGTGCGGGGACGGAGAGATTGAAACTGAATATGGCGAGATGTGCGAACCCTCGGCACAGTTGCAACAGACCTGCGAGGGTCTGGGGTATTATGGCGGCACGCTTGCGTGCGCGACAGACTGTGCAGCTTATGACGAGTCTGCCTGTGCCGTGGTGGGGCGCTGCGGGGATGGAATCACCCAGACTGGCCAGGAGGAGGTTTGCGATGGTGAGGATCTCAGCGGTCAGACCTGCGAGGGGTTGGGGTACTACGGTGGTACCCTGGGCTGTCAGGCCAACTGCGCCGACTTCGACGAGTCGGGCTGCTCCGGGGAAGGACGCTGCGGCGACGATACGGCCCAGGTCCAGGCGGGGGAGGTGTGCGACGGCGCTGATTTGGCCGGACAGACGTGCGCTGAAATGGGGTATCATGGCGGCGCGCTGGCCTGCGAGGACGATTGCTCCGCCTACATCCTCACCGATTGCATTTCCATCGGCCGCTGCGGTGACGGGGCGATCCAGGACGTGTATGGGGAGGCCTGCGACGGCGATGCACTGGGTGGTGCGAGCTGCACAAGCCTGGAGTACTACGGTGGTACGCTGTCCTGTTTGAATGACTGTGTCTTCGATCTCGCATCCTGCATCTCCGCGGGTCGCTGCGGAGACGGTGATATCCAGGCGTTGCACGAGGAGTGCGATGGAGACAACCTGGCAGGGGAGACCTGCGTGGGACTTGGATATTATCCTGGAACCCTTACCTGTCTGGGCTGCACGCTCGATGACTCGGGCTGCGGAGGCTGGTGTGGAGATGGCACCGTGCAGGGAACCTACGAGGCCTGCGACGGATCGGAACTTGGTGGGCATACCTGCCGCACGGAGGGCTACTTCACCGGAACCCTTGGCTGTACTGGTGCTTGCGTGCCTGACACGGCGGGCTGCCTGAACATCGTGGACATCGCAGCCGGTCGATACCACACGTGCGCGGTGGTTTCCGACGGGACCGTCCGATGCTGGGGTCGCAACAACTACGGTCAACTGGGAGACAACACCACCACCACCCGGTTCACACCCGTGAGCGTGCTGAACATCACCTCGGCAGCCTATGTGACCGCAGGCGCGAACCACACCTGTGCAGTCAAGACCGACGGGACGGTCATGTGCTGGGGCTATAACAGTTCCGGCCAGCTGGGGGACAACACCACCACCACCCGCAACACGCCGGTGGTGGTCTCAGGAATCTCCGGCGTGGCTGCCCTTGACGCCGGATATGCCCACACCTGTGCGGTCAAGACCGACGGGACGGCCTGGTGCTGGGGATACAACTGGAAGGGGCAGTTGGGGGACAACAGCACCACCAACCGTCGCACGCCCGTTGCGGTCAGCGGCCTGACCGGGGCCGACATGATCACCGCCGGATATGCCTTTACCTGTGCGCGGCTCACCGACAGGACGGTCCGCTGCTGGGGACAGAATTCCACCGGACAACTGGGCATCAACTCGATCACCGACAGCCACGTCCCGGTGACGGTGGCCTCGCTGAGCAACGTCTACTCGCTCTCGGCAGGCAATGACCATGTCTGCGCGACCACCGCGACCAACACGATTCCCCCCTCGCGAAAGGGGTACTGCTGGGGTTTGAACGACGTTGGCCAGTTGGGGGACGGAACGACCACGACCCGGCTGGTTCCGACCCAGATCAACTCCTCCTTCTCCAGCACCGTCATGTACTACGTTTATGCCGGAGATGATCACACGTGCATGAACAGCGTCCTGGCGGGAACCTATTACAACACCTATTGCTGGGGTTTGAACTCCGACGGGCAGTTGAGCGATGGCACGACCCAGGATAAGTTGTCTCCAGTGAACTCCGGGATGACGGCGCCCAGGCACGCTCTGGGAGGGCTGCACTCCTGCCTCCTGACGGGCACTTCGCTGAACTCGATGCGATGCTGGGGTGACAACCAGTACGGTCAACTGGGGGATGGCACCACCATTGATTCACTGACCTACGTCACGGTCCTTCCCTAGGAGCTTGTCAGGGAATGATTATTTGATGTGAGCGATCCGTTTTCCCTTGGTGGAAAAACCGGGTTGACAAGACGTTGTGGCGTGGTATGAAAATTTTCGGAGAGATGCCTGCCATGTTTCGTCATCTGTTCTTAGTCGTCTTCGCGTTCTGGGTCGGTTGTGATGATTCGACGGTGCGGGAGGTACCCGAGCACCCTGTCTCGGTCTCGGCGTTCGTCGTCGCGGCCGAGGGCGGGACCCTCGTGCTGCCCGACGGCGCCCGGGTGGTGTTCCCGCCGGGCGCGCTGTCGCAGGACGCCGAGGTCACGTTCACCAGGGTGGCCTGCGGGCGCACCCTCCAGGCGGCGGAGTTCGCTTCCTGCGCCTACGAGGTGTCCGCTGCCGACGGCGCCTCGCTGGCGGACCGCTACGAACTGACGCTGCCGGGTCGCGACCCTGCGGCCGTGCCTTCGTGCGTCTTCTCCATGACCGGGGACGGATGGCGCTGCCAGGCCGAGGCAAGGACCAACTCCGGGAGCGCGACCACCTCCGCCTCACGGTTCTCCACGTTCGTGTTGCATCAGCAGGTTCCCCAGACCGACTCGATGAACCTGATGGCCGATCTGGAGTTCGGCTTGTGCGGGGGCGACATCTTCGGAGAGTGGGAGTTCGTTTTCTATGTCGGGCCCCAGGAAGCATTCACGAGCATCACACTGACAAAGGATCCCGGCTTCGAAAGGTGTGAGCCGTTCAGTTATTACGAGGGAGTAATCACCCACAAGACTGAAACCCTCACCTTCTCGCCCTCGTCGGGACAACCCTGGGTGGGGGACGGACACCGGCAAGAATACACCACCGGCTATATCCTGCAAATCATGACCGACGCCTGCCTGGCGACCGCCGGGTATGAATGCTCGGTCCAGACGCCCTGGTGCGAAAATGTCAACGGGCTCTGTGCGTGCCGTGCCCCTTACGAGGAAGGCGGTTATGGTGATATTTTCCTGTATGAAGTTGAAGATGGGTACTCCATGTCCGAGTTCTCGACACGGAGTGATCTTTGCGTCATCGGGGACTGGCTCTTCTATCACATACCGTGGGTCGGATCCGGCAGCGACGCGGTCTGGGTATACCGAAGAAAGTGAGCTATTAAAATGCGAATCATCCTTTCCATGCTGCTGTTGTCCGGGTTCCTGGGCGTCGTCGCCTGCGACGACACGAAGGACACTCCATTGAAGGAGGTCCCGCCGCCCGCCGAGCAGGCGAATTGGGTGACTGCAGCCGAGGGCGGCAGCGTCGCCCTCGAGGACGGGGCGAGGGTGGACGTGCCTGCCGGCGCGCTCACCACCGACGCCACCGTGATTCTGGAGCGGGTGACCTGCGACGGCTATCTGCGCCACCCGGACTTCTCCGGCTGCCTCTACGCGGTCCGCGCCGAGGGCGGCGCCGCGCTGGAGGGCCGCTACACGCTCACCCTGCCGGGTGGGGGGGCAACTCAGAAGGAGTCCTCGCCTCTGGCCTGCCTGCTGGGTCGGGACACGGAGGGCTGGCGCTGCCAGGGCGACTCGGCGTACTCGGTCGGAGGACTCACGGCCAGCGCCTCGCGCTTCAACTCGTTCGTCGGCAGGGTGCCGGCCCCGTCCGGGCTCGCGCCCAACCTGGGCACCGACTATCCCTTCGTGTCCTGCGGCGGAGACCTGACCGGGGACTGGGAGACGGTGATGGCCTTCGGGACCATCGAGTCGCTGGCTGGAGTCTCCTGGAGCGGCGGGGAAGACTTCTCCGATTGCGGGCCGTTCGGGTTCAACCAGTTTCACACCCTGGACTTCACCGAGCGCTTCACGGTGAACCCCCGCGTCGACGAACAGGTCCAGGAGGTCCATTACAGCGCCTTCCGGCAGCACGTCATCTACGAGTTCACCTATCTCACTGAGTCCTGCATGTCGCTCCATGGCTGGTCCTGTTCACCCCCCTGTCGCCTGGAGTCCGGGATCTGCGGCTGTGCCATCGAGAAATCGATGGGAGAAGAAGGCGGCGGCGGTTCCCTGTATGTGCAGCCCGACGGTTCCCTGACCTTCGACCCGGAATCGGCACCGCTGGAATACTGCGTGATGGGCGACCTCATGGCCCTCAAGGAGACGAACATGCTCGGGACTCGCCTGAAGGTGTACCGCCGCAGACTGTAAACGGCTCCGGCTACCCCGCAGCCCACGAACGAGGACATCGCGCACCTGGCCGCCACTGTCTCCACGCGACTCACGAAGCGCCTCCGGGAGACGATCGGGGAAGCGCGCGAGTCCGACACCGACCGCGACGACACTCCGGAGGCCGCACTGCTGCACCGGGCCGTCCAATTGGTTGTGGGAAAGACCATGGCGGTCGCGGGAAAGAGCTTGGCGGTCGCGGGAAAGAGCTTGGGTGTGGCCGACCACGAGGAAGAACTCCGACGGGTCCGACGGCTCCGACAGGACCGTTCAGGTTTGTTCAGATCCGCTCAGATCCGCTCAGGGGATGGGCAGGTTCAGGATGATGTAGTACGAATCGAAGTACAACTGGAAGGCGTGCACGAAGCGGGGGAACAGGTCGAAGCCCATGATCGTGATGGAGCCGAGGATCGAGGCCATCAGCAGGGAGTACTCGACCATGCTCTGGCCGGAGGTGGAGCGGAGATCCTTCATGCGGTCACCGTCCCTTTCCGCGCACGCGGGTAATGTGCACGCGCGTGAGCTCGCTGTCGTCGACGGGGGACACCGAGATGGTGACCTCCTCGCCTTCGCGGGCGAAGATCATGACGTTGATGTTCGTGCCCATCTTCTCGGTGATGGCCTTGAGCTTGCCGTGGTCGGCCGACAGGGTGTAGCCGCGGGCGGGCATCTCCTTCTGGTAGAAGATCACGTTGTCCTCGACGGTCTCGCGGTCGACGTAGGCGATCACGGAGGTGTTGGCCATGGGATCGCGGGAGCCCAGCTGGGTGACGCCCTCGGCGCCGGCCATCAGCGGCAGGGCGGTGTCGGTGGCGCCGCCTTTCATCAGTTGAGCCGGGGAACCCATGATCAGGGACACGTACACGGAGGTCTGGTCGCCCTCGCGGGTCATGACCACCTGGCGCAGCAGGTTGGACTTCAGGTCCAGGGCGGCGACCTTGCCGCCGTACGGGTGCACCTCGCGGGTGACGTAGTAGCCGGCCGACTCCCAGATGCCCTCGTAGTAGAGCGAGACCTTGAGGGGCTCGTCGGCGGTGCGGAACCAGGCCATCTTCATGCGCGCCTGGCCCATGACCATGTCGTCGGACATGGGCATCTCCTGGGCCATCGGATAGGCGGGCATGGGCGCAGGCCAGAAGCGATGCATGCTCGTGGGTGCGCGGGCCGCGGTGGCACCCGATTCACGAGCGGAGAGGAACCACGCCGTGGCGGAGACGGCGAAGAACGCGACAGTCAGAAAAAGAATACGGGTGAACCGTTTCATGGCGTCATACCTCCGTTACTCAAGCTCCTCGGGGATGATGTAATCCCCGAAAGGATTGTCCTGCGACAGCGACGACGTGCAGCCCAGGGATTCCACCTGGGGACAGGCCATATAGTTGTTGCCACGGGTGGAGCGGCTCTCCTCGTACATCTTCACGCCGACATTGCTCGTGGACTTGTCCATCATGGGGCTGGTGTCGTAGGTCTTCTTGCCGCTGTCTTCGTCGATCTCGATCTGGCCGCTCTCGCGACCGCCGCTGCCGCCCTCGTAGTTCTTCGAGACCAGGCCGACCTGGGTGAGGTCGGACATGCCCAGCGTGGGCTGGAAGGCCATGTACGCCACGATGTCGGTGCCGTACTTCACCGCGTCGGTGAAGCCCTTGAGCACGCGGCGCATGGAGTTGTCCATGAAGGCCATGCGGTTGATCTGCTTGTAATAGGCGGTACCCGAGGAGGAGGGACCGACGACGTCGTCGGGCTGGTGCAGCTCCCATTGGTCCGCGAGCAGGTAGTAGGTCTCCGTGAAGCGCAGGCGGCGGATGCTCGAGCGCATCTCGGACTTGCCCTGGTTGTCCTTGCTCCAGAACTTGTCGCCCGAGATGGCCATGATGTTGTTGAGCCACATGTTCTCGAACGTCACGCGCACCTGGGTCCGGATGTAGCCCCGCGTGTTGAGCTTCCATCCCGATGGTGGATTGAACCGGCTCAGCGCCCCTCCTCCGAACATCGTGTTCTCCTGGATGGTGTAGTAGGCCGCCATCGCGGCCCAGTACACATTGGGGTGCTTGGCGATGGACAATAGCCGCAGGCCGTCGAGCACGTAGCCGGCGAACCTGAACACCATGTTGATGTCGATGGGGAAGCCGCCGATGGAGAACAGCGTGCCGCCGGGCAGCAGGGGCTCGGCGCCGTTCTGGGTGGTGGGGGTGTTGACCGTCCACTTGCCCGCCAGCGCCATGTCCGCGTCGTTGCGAAGGTCCGTCGAGCGCAGGTTGGAGAAGCGGTTCGCGGCGTCGGTCTTGATCTCGGTGGAGACATCGGAGTATTTGAAGGATCCGTCGTCATAGTCGTGCAGGGCGCGGCCGGTGAACTCCCAGGCCATGTAGCGGGCCATCTCCTGGGTCTTGAGCTTGACCTGGATGGCCTCGTAGAAGAACTGCGAGAACAGGAAGATCAGGACCATCGTGGGCACGGCCACGACGAACTCCACGAGGGCCTGACCGCGGGTGTTTCTGAAGAACGCAATGCGTCTGGTCATGGTTCCCTCCCGATCAGTGCGTCATCACGGAGGTGATGAAGCCGAAGAAGACATCCCCGAGGAAGTTTCGGAACAGGTTCAGCACGACGCGAACGACGGTCTGCGAGGTGCTCTCGTCGGCGCTGCCGGGCTTGACGATGCCGCGGGTGAGGTTGTCGAGCCACTGGGCCAGCTTGGCGCCAACGGGCGCGAGCTTGGCGCGCCAGAACGGGTTGAAAAAGTTCGGAGGCTCGCCCCAGTTGCCCTGGCGGTGGTAGTAGACCATGCCGCGAGAGATGACGTTGAGGCCCTCGAGGTGCATGCCGAACAGGGACATCGAGTTTCGCTCGCCGCCGATGGTGGTGTCGAGGTCGGCGCTGTGGCCGCCGTGCTCGCCGGCCTGGCCGGTGCCGAGGTTGTCCTGGGAGAACTTGTCTCCGCCGCCATGGTTGAAGGTGAACTTCTTGTGCCAGGGACGGCCCGCGACGCCGGTGCCGGTCTGGAACTTCTCCGGCGGCATGTTCAGGAAGATCCAGGTGCTGGGCTGGCCGTAGTCACTATTGTGGTCGGCGATGGGCATGAACTTGAAGTACGGGGAGATGCCGATCCACTTGTGCTTCTCCATCAGGCTGCAGTCGACTTCCTTCTGGATGCTCTTCTTGGCGCTCTTTCTCATCGGCGGGATCACGATCAGGCCGCTGTAGCCGCCCTTGGGGTGCGCCGGGTCGCCGTTGTTGTTCTTGTAGCCGTAGTGCTTGCGGTTGTTGTCCGTGGAGTCCTCGCCATAGGCGGTGATCGCGTGGGCGATGCCCTTGATCGTGGAGGACTGGGCGAACACCACCGAGATGCCCACCGTGGCGATGCCCCAGCCGCGGGTCAGGTAGTCGTCGGAGGCGAGCACGTCGCCGAGCTCGTAGTTCTCCGCGGAGCGGATCTTGCGCACGTCGGGGTTGGGCTTGGAGTCGCTGCCCGTCGGGATGAGCTTGGTGGCGCCCATCTTGTCGCCGAAGATGTTGGACACGATCCACGAGGCGAACAGGCCGCGCTTGCGGTTGTAGATCGCCGCGTGGGAGCGCGTGGCGTTGGCGATCTCGGACATGATGCGCACGGCGTCCTTGCTGGCGTCGGTCTGGCGTTTTCCGAAGTCGCCGTAGTCGCGCCAGCCCAGCAGCAGCAGGTCGAAGGCGCTGGCGTTGACGCCGGCGCCGCGGTCGAAGGCGGCCCGGTACTCGAGGGTGTTCAGCGCCATGTTCAGGAACATCCACGGCGTCAACTCGAACCGCCACTTGGACTCGCCGGTCTGCGGATGGATGTAGTTGTCGGAGACGACCTGGTGCATGCCCGACAGGATGTGTGCGTTGACCAGCGCGAGCCGGATCAACTGCATCTGCCAGAGCATGTACTTGTTCATCAGGCCCAAGGCATCGGCCACCCCCGCCGAGATGCTGTGAAGACCCAGCACGGGAAGCTTGTTGACCAGATAGTCGACGACCCTCAGGATCGCGCTGACTATCTGGTTCACCGCAGTGAATATGGCCTTCAGGATGCAGTATGCGGCGTTCAGCCATGGAGGCAACTTGATGAACGTGCATCCGAAGTCGAGGGAACTGACCATGCAGGCGAGCAGGTCGCGCACCGATCCCAGCAGGAACAGGCAGAACCCCGCATAGTTGTAATAGCTCTGGACGGCCATGGCGGTGTTGTAGTTGACCACCATCGTGCGGTTGAGCATGGCCACGAAGTTGAAGGCACGGGCCTCCATGCTCGCCAGGGAGTAGGAGGCCGCGTCGGCGGCGCCCTGGAGCTTGATCTTTTCGTGGATGGCCTGCCCGAGGTTCATGGTGGCGATGACCGAGAGGGCCATGATGAACACGCCGATGGCGGCCAGCGGGAACGCCTGGCCCTTCTTGTTCTCGATGAGGTGCTTCATGGTGCGAGTCATGATCTTGTCTCCCTTACCGTATGGCCACGGAGCGGCGATAGGGGTTGGACTGCATGCGCATGGAATAGGTCGCCCGCAGCGGGATCATGAAGACCCCGTGCGAGGCCGCCTGCCAGAGCTGGCGCGTGAGCTGGGTGCCGCGGCCGGCCAGGTTCAGCGGGGCCACGTTGCGGAAGCCGGTCTCCCCGGCGCGGGTCTGCGGATTCCAGACCGCGCCGTACAGGTTCTGTCCCACCTGGCCGGCGATGTACGCGGTGTGGATGATGCGGTTGGCGAACGGGATGCGCAGCGTGTACAGGTACGTGATGCGGATGCTCAGGCGCGTCTTGTCCACCCAGGCCGCGTCGTCGGACATCACGTCGTCGAAGGTGATCTCGGTGGAATGCACGCCGCCGAAGTCACCGAGCTTGGGCGACACGATCTCCACGTCGACGATGTCCTGAGTTCCGAAGATGCCGTTGATCGCGTTTCGCAGCCCCGTGTCTGCCGCCGATTCGGCGGCGTTGAGCACAGCGTCGCGGAAGGCGCCGGCTCCTCCCTGGATCGACGGCGAGAGCATGCCGATGATCGCGTCGGTGCCGTTGCGGATGAAGTCCGAGGCCTGGGCCACGCGGCGGTGAGCCTGGTAAATCAGGGCCCGCTGCACGATCTGCATCATCATCTTGGCGGGATCGCCCGCGGAGGTCTCGCTGACGAGGCCTTCCATCGTCGGCAGCAGCGAGATGATGGCCGCGTTCTGCATGACGAAGCGGTCCGCGTTCCAGACGATGCCGGCGCGGGCGGCGTTGAAGGCGGCGTATTCTGTCATCAGGCGGGCGTGCTGGATCATGCCGAGCTGGACCACCCCGAGGATGATGAAGGTCATCAGCGGAATGACAATGGCAGATTCCACCAGGGCCTGGCCCTTGCGGTTGCGAATCAGGCGAGGGGAAAATCGGAGTGACATCGGGAAATACTCCTTCGCAATCATTTTATGCCAGATTCCGGCCGCCGGGGACATCGGACAACTGGCCCCCCAATAATATATGCTGGAGTCGCACCGGAGGCCCGCCGGGATTTTTTTCCACATTTTTTCTGGGGGGTCTTGACAGGAACCCAAAGAAAGACTACCACTCAGACCATGGTTTAGACCGCCGGTCTGAATCAGGATCGCTTTTCTTTTATCAGTGGACCACCTCACCGGATCTTCGGAGACCACGATGCCGACCGCCCGATTCTTCAAGCTTCCCGAGGAGCGACGCGGTCGCATCCTGGATGTGGCGCTCGAAGAATTCGCCCGTCACGGCTACCAGAAGGCGTCACTCAATCACATCATCGCCGGGGCCGGTCTGAGCAAAGGTGCAGTTTATTATTATTTTGACAATAAGGCAGATCTGTTCATTACGGTCGTGAGTCGCCTGATGGACCGGTTTCCACAGATAGTACAAAAAAAATTTGACATTGAAGATCCTTCCAAATTTTGGACGATTGCCCATAATGCATTCCATCAGATTATTAAGTTGAAATTAGATCCCACCGCCTTTGCGCTTCTCCGGGAGGTGATCGATCCGGAGATCTCGGCGATGTTTCCCGAGCACCTGCGCGAGATGATGCAGTTCTCCACGCTGACGTTGACGCGCTTTGTGCAGACCGGGCGGCGGCTCGGCGTCATCCGGCAGGATCTGCCCGTGCACCTGCTGGTGCACATGATTCAGGGTTTCATGATGTCGATCTCCACGTGGCTGCTGGAGTTGATGGCCGAAGGCCGCAGCTTCGATCCCGACGGTCTCACCGGGTTCCTGCTGGAGTTTCTGCGCCGGTTCCTCGATCCGGGTCAGGAGATGACGGGACCGGCCCTGGAATTTGTCGCGCCGTTTCTGGGAGAGCCCGAGAAAACAAAATCCGATTTTGAGCGTCCTTCGGACTGGATCGCCCAACTGCAGCTGGCACAGATGCACGGCAGGGATCCGCAGGGAGTCTGAACATGAAGAAATTTCTATTTGTAACATTGATCCTCCTTCTCCAAACCACCTTCGGTCGACCGGCGGCGGCTCAGAACTGGGGCAAGTGTCCCAAGGACACGCGGGATCTGGTGGACAAGGCCGATCGCATCATGTTCGCCAAGACCACGGCCGGCAAGATGACCATGACCGTCAGGAAACCCGACCAGACCTCGACGATGAGCATGACCTTCTGGTCCTCGGGCCGCGAGAACATGCTCGTGCGCATCACCGAGCCCAGCCGGCTCAAGGGCATGTCCACGCTGAAGGTCTCCGACAACGTCTGGTATTACATGCCTCGCACCGATCGCATCGTGAAGGTGGGCAGCTCGATGATGGGCGACTCGTGGATGGGCAGCCACTTCACCAACGACGATCTCGTCAAGGAGACGCAGTTGTACATCCACTACGAGTGCCTGTCCCGCACCGACGGGAAGGACTCGATCACGGTGTCGCTGGCGCCCAAGCCCAACGCGCCGGTGGTGTGGGGCAAGATCGTCATGAAGATCCGGCGGGCCGACTCGATCCCGGAGTCGGCGCAGTATTACTCCGACAAGGGCGTCCTCAAGCGCACGATGACCTTCGACCGCATCCAGAAGATGGACGGCCGCAGCATTCCGACGCGTATGACCCTCACGGTCGCGGGCAAGAACGAGAGCACCGAAGTGGTCTACGACAAGGTCCGTTTCGACGTGGCCATCCCGGACCGGATGTTCACCCTGCGCGGCCTGAAGATGTGATCCCCGGAATTCAAGAGGCACCGACGTGATGTACAACTTCCTGCTGCTGTGGAAAATGGCCTGGCGCAACCTGTGGCGCCAGCGCCGTCGTTCGCTGATCACCGTTTTTGCCATGAGCGCGGGTCTGGCGCTGTGCATCCCCACCTACGGCCTCATGGAGGGCGTGAGCCGGGAGATGATCCGCGGCATCACGCGATCCCACCTGGGGCATGTGCAGGTGCATCATCCCGACTATCTCGAGGAGAGGCGCCTTGAGTTGTCCTTTCCCGAGAAGGAGGCCTCCCTGGCCGTGCTGGCCGACCCCGCGGTGATCCAGGCGGCGCCCCGCGTGTACACCGGCGGGATGGTCTCCTCCGAGCACGAGTTCGAGGTGCACGTGGGGACCATCGGGACCCACGGGGGCGGGTTGCAAAGCCTCGTCTCGGGGAGCCTTCCGCTGAAAAAATGCACCGCCCTGGTGGACGAGCGGACTGCCAAGCGGTGGCGCCTGGATCTGGGCAGCATCCTTCGGTTCTCGCCGCTTCCGGCCGAGCCCGCCTGCGAGCGCGTCGAGATCTCCGGCGTGGTGCGCAGCGACCCTGCCGGAGCGTCGTCGCTGCTGATGCGGCCGGCAGACATCGCGGACCTCAACGCGCCACCGAAGGCTAAAAGCGCTGCACAAACGGATCCGGACGACATCGACAGCCTGGAGAAGCTCGCTCCGGCGGCCCCGTCCGCGGATGCAACCCCGATGCTGGCCCCGGCCTCGGACGCGGCTCCGGACGCGGCTCCGGCCGTGGACGCGGCTCCTGCGGCCCCACCCCCGGCCGCTCCGTCCCCGTCCCCTGCGACCCCTGCGGATAATCCCACGACTGTGGTCTTTCGCGTGGTGCGCACGGCGTCATCCCAGGTCGGCATCATCGCCGTGGACCCGTCGCGGGAAAGCCAGGTGACCACCATGGTCGACAAGGTGGTGGCCGGCACCTATCTGAACAACACCTACCGCAACGGGCAGGGCGTCCCGCAAATCCTCATCGGCGATCAACTCGCGCGGATCCTGATGGTGAAGCCAGGAGACCGGCTGGGCCTGGATATCCTTACGCGCGAAGGATTCCCCATGGACGAGATGGTCGAGGTCGCAGGCATGTTCAATTCCGGTCTGGACAGCATGGATCGTTCGCTGACCTTCGTGCACCTGCGGATGGCCTGGGATCCGGAGTTGATGAACCTCGTCGATCCGAAGACCGGGGCGCCGCAGATCCATGAACTGGCGATCCGGATCAAGGACTCACTGGACAATGTTGTCGTCGCGGAGCGCCTCCAGAAGCGGCTCAAGGGCCTGCACCTGGTGGCCTGGCCCTGGCAGAAAGTGGAACCGGCCATGGCATCGATGGTGAAGTTGCAGGATGCCTCGACTGCGATCCTTCTGCTGATCATCTTTGCGATCGCCGCGCTGGGCACCATGAACACGATGCTCATGTCCGTGTTCGAGCGCATCCGTGAATTCGGTGTCCTGAAGTCTGTGGGCATGCGCCCCTTCTTCGTGGCGAGGCTGATCATGCTCGAGACGCTCCTGATGACCCTGGTGTCGATGGTCGTGGGCGGGGTTCTGGGCCTGGGGATCTCCTCGTACCTGTATGTTTACGGGCTGGACATGTCCAGCCTTCTGCCCGAGGGGTTCTCCTATCAGGGAGTGGTCATCGATCCGGTCTGGCGGACGGTGATCTCGGTGCGGAGCTTCGCGATCCCGCTGGCGCTGATGTCGCTGGTGAGCCTGATCGTCGCCGTGTGGCCGGCCGTGCGTGCGGCCCGCATCAAACCCGTGGAGGCGCTGCGTCAGACGGGTGTCTGACGGGTTCGCCCAAACCAAGGAGTGGACGGCATGCTGCTGCTGAAAATGGCCTTTCGAAACCTCTGGCGTCGCCGGTTCCGCACAGGGATCACCCTGTTCGCGATCGGCTCGAGCTTCGCCCTGCTTTTGTTTTTTGTCGGCCTCACCGAGGGCTCCCACGAACTCATGATTGATCTTGCCATACGCATGCAGGCGGGACATGTCATTGTCCAGGCACCGGAGTTCCAGAAGGAGCGGGCGCTGGAGTTGAGGGTCACGCATCCCGAAAAGGTGCTGGAGAGGATCGGACCGCTTCCCGAGGGTTGGGTGGTGACCCAGCGGATCTTCACCACCGGGCTGCTGCGTTCTGCGGACGGCTCCGTGATGCTGGACAACCTCATGGCCGTGGATCTCGAGAACGAGAAGAAGATCAGCGACGTCCCGCGCAAGATCGTCCGCGGCGCCTGGCTGACCTCCGGGGAGCCGGGCATCCTCATCGGAGAGAAGGCTGCGCGTTTGTTGAAGGTGGATGTGGGGGACAAGGTCGTGCTCTCCTGCTCGGGCCTTTCCCAGAAGGTGGAAGAGCGCTTCGTCGTGGCCGGCGTGTTCAGGATCGGCGGGGATTCCGACCGCGGCACGGCCATGATCGGGCTTGCCCGTGGACAGGTGCTGCTGGGGATGGGCGGCGCGATCAGCCAACTGGCCTTCTTCATGCCTTCAGAGACGAGCCGGGACGCAGCGCGCATGCTGTCGGCCAAGCTCGCGGATCTGCCCGTGGCGGTGCTCCACTGGGAGGAGGCATTGCCGGTGCTGACCCAGTTGCTCTGGGTCGACGATGTGTCCATGCAGGTCTTCATCTTCATCATCCTGGGAATCGTGGCCGCGGGAATCATGAACACGGTGCTGATGTCCGTGATGGAGCGCACCCGGGAGCTGGGCATCCTCAAGAGCCTGGGTATGCGGCCGTCGTCGATCTTCCGCCTGATCATGACCGAGAGCACCATGCTCGGATTGCTGGCCGTGGTCGTCGGCGCCGCCGTGGGGCTTCCGCTGGTGTATTATTTCGCCCGCGTCGGGATCGACCCGATGGCGCTGACCGGTGGGGAGGTCATGGAGATGGAGGGCATCGCCTTCACCGACAGGATCCACCCCGTGCTGCGCTGGGGCAGCGGCCTGACCCTTTCAGGAATCATCATCGTCATGACCGTGCTGTCCGCCCTCTGGCCCGCGTTCCGGGCCATGCGGATCCTGCCGGTCAAGGCCCTCCGGCAGATGTAGCGCCGGTTCTACGAGGAGAATCCAACATGTCGCACCCGATCGTGGAATTGCAGGATGTGCACAAGGAGTACAAGCAGGGAAAACTGGAGGTGAAGGCGGTCAACGGAATCGACCTGACCATCGAGCCCGGGGAGTTCACGGCCATCTGCGGGCCCTCGGGCTCGGGCAAGACGACGCTGTTGAACCTGATCGGTTGTCTGGACACACCCACCCGGGGTAGTGTCCATGTGGACGGCAAGGATGTCTCCAGGCTCTCCGATTCGGCGCTGGCCGACCTGCGCCTGCGCAAGATAGGCTTCGTCTTTCAGGCGTACAACCTTGTTCCGGTGCTCACCGCGTTCGAGAACGTGGAGTTGGTGCTGGCCCTGCAGGGCGTGCCAGCCGCCGAGCGGAAGAAGAGGGTGCTGGCCATCCTGGACGAGGTGGGGCTCGCCGAACTGCGCCACCGTCGTCCGATGGACATGAGCGGAGGCCAGCAGCAGCGCGTGGCCGTGGCGCGCGCGGTCGTGGCCAACCCGAAGTTGGTGCTGGCCGACGAGCCAACGGCGAACCTGGACTCCCACACCGGCGCGGCGCTGTTGCAGATGATGGCGGATCTGAACCGCGAACACCAGGTGACTTTCCTGTTCTCGACGCATGATCCGATGGTCATGGACTACTCCCGCCGCATCGTGCGCATTGTCGACGGAAAGATCTCCTCCGACGATACCAAGGCACACGGCGCCGGGGACCGCATCCCGGCAGAGGTCGAGGCATGACCACGGGATCTGCGTTTTCGGCGGCTAAGTTCCCCCTCCTTGTGTCTGTCCTGTGGTTGCTCTGCCTACCGGCGCCAGTGCGGGCGACGACGGTCGTGGACGACGACCCATGGGTCATCGACGTCGACGGCGTGCTCAAGGCCTCGGGCACGGCCCTGCACCTGCCCTGGCCGTGGCCCATGGTTGTGGGATCCCCCACCATAGGTGCGCTCGGCTGGAGCTCCCGCGATGCGATGTTCGGGGCGGGTGAGGCACGACTGAAGTTCAGCGGACGCTGGCATGAGGACCGCCTCAAGTGGGACATCCAGGCCAGGACAGGCTTCTTCCTCTTCTCCGAGCCGAACATGATTTCGGCGTTCTCCGGTGGGGCCTCCTCCACGGCCGAGCCGCCGCGATCCCTCCCGTTTCAGTACACCGATGCCGTCGCCCAGAGGAGGATCTGGAATGCCGCTCTGGATCGTCTCTACTTCCAGACGCGGCTGGGTCCGGTGGACATTCTTGTCGGACGGCAGCCCGTTAGTTTCGGTGTGGGCTTCATCTGGCAGCCAGCGGATCTGCTGGCGCCGTTTTCCCCGCTGGACATCGACAAGGAGTTCAAACCCGGGGTGGATGCGGTGCGGCTGAACTTCAACCTTGGGTCCTTCACGGAGCTTGCACTGGTGGGTGTGGCGGGCGCGCCATCGTGCCTGCATGTGTCGGTTCCGACCGCGGCCGATCCCATGGCTTCGTCCGTGTGGCAGACGCCGTCCGGAAAGCATTGTTCACCTGGGGAGCCGCGCTTCGAGCGGGATGCCTCCTCACTGGCCGCGCGGTTCCGCACCACCATGGGAGAGTTCGATCTGGGCGCGCTGGCCGGCTGGGTTCGCGGCGACTGGGTGGTGGGCGCCTTTACCGCCGGCACCCTGGGACGCTGGAAGGTCCGCTCCGAGGCGACCTTCACCTGGGACTATGAGGACAACGAGCCCGGAGATGCCGACTACAGTTTCCGCCAGCGCTACATCCGTGCCGTCGCCGGCGTCGACTACAGTTTCGATTTCTCAAGGGCGGTGCACGTGTTTTCGGAGCTGCACTACAACGGCTTCGGAACCCGTAATCCCGATGAATATGCCCTCATCCTCGCGTCCGCCCGGGTGGCCCAGTATGCGGAGATTTCCGCACTTGGGCAGTATTATTTTGGCGCTGGAGGCGTGTGGGAACTGACCGAGAAGCTCAAGTGGTCCGCGCTGGCCATGGTGAACCTGACCGATCCCGCGGCCCACTTCTCCACCTCTGTGGAGATCCTGCTTTCGGACGAGACCGTGCTGCAGATCGGTGGGTTCTTGCCTGTGGGCCGGCGTCCGGAACTGCTCACCGCCGGCGGCCTTCCCACCGGCGCAGCCCTCCGCTCCGAGTTCGGCATGTATCCGTCCATGATCTTCGTCTTGTTCAAGCGGTACTACTGATTTCAAAAATAAAGTTGATGAAACGACGGAAAAATGCTATTTGCAGGGACTGATCCAGGAGGAATTCGATGCGGCGTTTTTTCATTTTTCCGGTTGCGCTGACGATTCTGTTTCCGCTGGCCTTCGGCTGCAAGCCCAAGGTCGACTGTGACAAGCTCGAGACCCGTCTGATCACCTGCCTGAAGGAAAATTACAAGACGTACAACCCCACGGGGTGTCCGGCAGAGGCCGAGGAGTGCGTCAAGGTCATGGAAAAGCTCACGGCCGACTACGCCAAGCTGGTGGATCAGGAAATCGTCGCTCCCTGCAAGGCCAAGAGCGGTCGCGATTCCCACTCGTCAAAAATCAACCAGTGCCTGGAACAGAAGGATTGCAAGGACGTGCATGCCTGCCTCAAGGAAGTCACCCGCTGATTCCCGGCCCGGGGCTGAGGATCAGCCCGAGGCCACAGAGCAACCGGCGCTCGAACCCATCTCCCGGTTTCCCTTTTCAACCCTCTCCTGGTGGAAGCGTTTCCTGTTCATCGGCATTCCGATCCTTGTGACGGTGCTGCTGGCCATCGGGGTGCATGTGTCCCGCATGAACATCACGGGCTGGGTTCGTGTGTACGGCCTGTCCCAACTGCAGCCAGGATCGCGTGCGGCCTTTCGTGTGCTGGTGCGCCAGGGCAAGTATTCAAAACCGGCCTCGCCGGTTCGCATCAAGGCTTATTTTTTGACCGACGACGGCGAGCGTTTCATCGGCGAAGGCTCCGCCGGTCCCGGATCGCAGGCTGTCGAGGTCAACACGGTGCTGCCCCGGGTGGCGCCGGGACGCTACCGCATCAAGATGGTGGTCGAGAGCCCCCACGCCGACGAGACCATCGCCTTTTCCGTCGAGCTCGTCGATAAGCCCGAGAAGCTCGCCTGGGTGCACGAGTCCCCGCCCGGCGGAGACGGTGGCAACTACGTAGGCACGCAGACCAGCCCGCTCAAGCCCGACGCCGACGGGGTCATCGTTTCGGTCAACCCCATCAACGGACGCGGCTTCAAGATGCCTTTCCGCGACGTCCTGTTTTTCCGGGCGCACAACGTCCAGGGTGAGCCCGTCCGTGCCCGGGCGCAACTGAAGTTGCTGCGCGGCCGCATCCGCCTTCCCCGGCACGCGGACTGCAATCCGCCGTTCGCAAAGCCCGAGCTCGACCCCTGCATGCTCGAGGTTCCCGAGGGAAAGAGCGTGCCGTTCGATCTGGAGACGGACATCCTCGGACTGGCTTCGATGTCGCTGTATGTGATGACCCCCGGCGTTTCCTTCCACATCTCGTATCAGGTCCAGGACCCGGCAGGTACATGGGGAGCCCGCCGCGAGACGGACTTCGACGTCGGCATCGTCGAGGACGACGTGTTTCTGGCGTACTTTCCGCGCATCCTACCGCCCGGCACAAGCTTCCTGTTCCCGTTCCGCGGTCTTGGTAAGGGGCCAATGTATGTTGATGTCTACAGTGATAACGCCTGGTTGTACGCGGCCCAAATTCCCCTGACCGACATGTTCGGCCAGGCGCGCGTGGCCATTGATGAGCCACAGAGCCTGCGCAAGATGCAGATCAGCCTCTTCTACATGCCCCTGGCCAACTCGACCGTGAACTCGACCTATTGGGTGAACGCCCAGACCAACAACCCGCGGCTGCTGGAGCAGGCCGTGAAGATGGCCCAGCGCAACGAGAACCTCGACGGACATACGCTGCAGTACCTGTCGGCGCTCATCGACCGCGGCCTGATCTGGCAGCCGGGCTACTCCATCGATAACAACATCCACTACTTCGCCGGGCTGCTCGACACGTTCCACTTCGCACCGCAGGTGCTCACCGACACCAAGCAGCACAAGGAGGCGGTTTTGTCCCGGTACAAGCGCGGCTCCCAGAAGACCGTGCTGATCGTCGTCTCGACGGCGGGCCTGCTGCTGATGTTCGTCGTGTTCGTGGCGGTGTACCTGGCCTTGCGCCAGCGCAAGCGCAGCGTCGCCGAGATGTCCGAGATCCAGCAGGACGAGGACGGAAACGAGACCTTCTGGAAGAACCTGCACAAGACCTCCGACGAGCGCAGCGCGCGTTTCCAGGCTGTCGTCTACGGACTGATCGTGGCCCTGATCCTGGGCTTCATCTTCGTTGCCTTCATGTGGGTCTTCTTCAACATCAAATGGGAGATGTGAATCCATGCCGACGCCGCGCGCGATGATCCTCGCGGCCGGTCACGGAACGCGGCTGGGGCCGCTCGGACAGGATCGTCCGAAGCCCATGCTGCCCGTGGGTGGCCGTCCCCTGGTCGAGCACGCCTTTTCCTTGCTGAAAAAGGCGGGCATCGAGGACGTGATCCTCAACAGTTTCACCCTCGCCGACGCCCTCGAGAGCCATGTGGGTGACGGAGCCCGGTTCGGCGTGCGCGCCTCCTGGAGTCGCGAGACCGGGCAGATCCTGGGTACAGGCGGTGGTGTGCGGCACGCCCGCTGGTTCTTCGGTGAGCGCACCTGCGTGGTCATGAACGGCAAGATCGTCACCACTGCCGAACTGTCGGCCGCCCTGGCCTTCCACCGGGAGCGCCGCGCCGGCGTCACACTGGTGCTGCGCCCGGATCCGGAGGCGGGTCGCTGGGGGGGGTTCACGCTCGACCCCGACGGACGTGTCCGCTCCATGCTCGGTGTCCGCACCGACGGCTCCGCTTCCCAGGTTCCCGCGACGCACATGTTCACCGGCATCAGCCTCCTTGAGCCCGAGTTTCTCGACCTCCTGCCCGAGGGGCCGCACTGCCTGGTGCGGGAGGGCTTCCGGCCGTGGTTCCTGCGTGGTGGGGCCTTCTTCGGCCATGTGCTTCCGGACGATGCCTATTGGTGGGATCACTCCACTCCCTCGCGCTACCTGCAGGGCAACCTCAACCTCTTCTCGCCGGCGGTTCGCGCATGTCTGGCAGGCGAGCTGGCCTATCATCCGACTCGTTCGGGCGTGATCGCCGCTCCCGGTGCGGACCTGCCCGATTCGGTCTCCGTCTCAGGCGGGCTGGTTCTCGGCGAAGGGTCCTCTGTGGCACCCGGCATGCACCTCGAGAACGTCGTGGTATGGAAAAACTGCCGCATCGACGCCCCTGTCGCCAATGCAGTGGTCACCCCTGCCGGCGTCGTCCCAGTGGATCTCGCGGATCCGGGAGCCAGGACGGGGCCGGCGCTGACGAAAAACTGACCGATCCGCAGGGTGCAAGGAAAGCTGTTCTCCAAGTACATCCAACTGAATGAACGCTTGCTATTTCAAGCCATTTTCCGCATGATTACGTACCATGAGCACCACCTCCACACTTCGTAAGGCCGGCATTCTCCTTCATCCCACTTCGCTTCCCGGGCCCCACGGCATCGGTGACATGGGTCCGATGGCCCACCGCTTCGTGAGGTGGCTCGCCGAGGCTGGCGCCCGAGTATGGCAGGTGCTGCCGCTGGTGCCGCCGGGCGCCGGCTACAGCCCGTACGCGACCTGCGCAGCGCTGGCTTCCAATCCGCTGTTGATCAGCCTCGACTGGCTTCAGGAGGACGGCCTCCTGCCGGACCGCCTGCCCACACCGCCGCCGTTCTCGCCGGATCGCGTCGACTTTGAGGGTGCCGGTGCCTACAAGATGCCCCTGCTGAAGGTGGCCGCAGCCGCTGTGGCGTCTCACGAGACCCTCGGACCTGCGCTGGTCGAGTTCCGTCGCGAGGCCGAATGGATCGAGGACGCCGCGCTGTTTCTCGTGCTGCACCGGCGCTTCGATCGTGCGTGGTGGGACTGGGAGGTGCCGCTGCGCGACCGGCAGCCGCAGGCTCTCGCCTCCGCAAGGGAGTCCCACAGGGAAGAGATCGATCTCGAGATCGCGCTGCAGTTCCTTTTTGACAGGCAGTGGAAGGAGCTTCGACAGCAGGCCAACTCACTGGGTATTTTAATTATGGGCGATGTGCCTATATATGTTGATCAGGACAGCGTCGACACCTGGCTGCATCGGGACCAGTTCTTGTACGGACCGGACGGAATGGCTGATCCCGTCGCTGGCGTGCCCCCGGACTATTTCAGTGAGACGGGCCAGCTCTGGGGCAACCCCATCTACAACTGGACCCGCATGGGTGATGATCACTTCGGCTGGTGGAAGAGCCGCCTGCGTCGCGCCCTGCACCTTTTCGATCTCGTTCGGCTGGACCACTTCCGCGGCTTCTCGGCCTACTGGGCTGTGCCGCGCGAATCCGAGGACGCGCGTCCGGGAGAGTGGTTCCCCGGTCCCGGCGTCGAGTTTTTCGCCGAGCTGGCCCGGGAGTTCGGCGAGCTGCCGCTGGTTGCCGAGGACCTCGGTGACATCGACGACGATGTGATCGAGCTGCGCGACCGGTTCGGGCTGCCCGGCATGAAGATCCTGCAGTTCGCCTTCGGGGATGGTTCGAACCATCCCTTCCTGCCGCACAACTTCCCCGAGCACTGCGTCGTCTACACCGGCACGCACGACAACGACACCACGCTCGGCTGGTGGCTCACTGCCGGCCCCGGAATACAAGACCACGCCCGGCGCTACCTGGCCGTGGCCGGGCATGACATCGTATGGGACCTGATACGCTGCGCGCTGTTCTCTGTGGCGCGCACGGCCATCTTCCCCATGCAGGACTTGCTCTCCCTGGCCACCGATGCACGCATGAACGTGCCGGGGATCGCAGACAAGAACTGGGCCTGGCGTGTTCGTGCCGATGCCTTCAACACCTCCGTCTCCAGCCGGTTCTTCGAACTGGTATCCCTGTCAGGCCGTGCTCAGTCGCATGAAAGATAGCCGCCGTCGGCCAGGCTGCTGAAGCCTCCCTGTCCCAGAATCACATGATCAATGATCGGGATCCCGAGCATCCGGCCGGTCTGAACGATCCGCTCGGTGAGGATCAGGTCCGCTTCCGAGGGGCTCGGATCCCCGGAGGGGTGCGTGTGGCAGACCAGGCCACGTGCGGCACCATGGTGAAGCAGGATGCGGAACACGTTGCCTATCGAGAGGCTCACTTGCTCGGGCGTACCTTTGGCAGCCAGGCTAAGGTGCAGCGGCTGTTGTCGGATGTTGAAACCCAGCACCCAGAACTCCTCGGTCTCGGGCCAGCCGATGCGCGGGGCGAGGTAGGCGAACACCTCCGACGGGCTGCACAGCGGTGTTGCCGGGGGTGGGGACTCCATCAGGGCCTCACGACCGATGCGGAACACGGCGCACAGCCTGCGCGCGCGGGTGGCGGGCAGCCCGAACAACTGGGCCAGCTCCAGCTCCGAGAAGCGGGACAGCCGCGCCAGACCACCGGCCTGTTCGAGCAGGTCGTGCCAGTGATTCGAAGGGTTCTCTTCGGTGGTGAACACACAGGCCAGGGAGTGGGCGGTTTCTTCGGGTGTCATGATGGGCTCTCCGTCTCTCATTGTCGTCGCCGCGCCGGAAAAGTTGCCGCTTCGTGTGCGATTTTTGACGGAATTGCCAATCCATGATGAATTAAGCGGCGATGGGACGCATTCGTTTTTCCAACCACGGCTGGATGTTGATACTCGCGGCGCTGTGCCTGTCGGCGCTGGGGCTGGTCATGATCTTCAGCGTCACCGGCGGCCTGCTGCTGTCCAAGCACTACGCCAGCATGACCCGCGCAGCCACATCTACGGTCAACACCCGCGTCTTCCTCATCAGCCAGTCGATCTACATCATGGTGGGAATGTTCTTCGCCGTGGTGGCGGCCATGACACCGGTCTGGCTCACGCGCAAGCTCGTGAAACCGGCCATCGTCGGGGCTTTCGTCCTGCTCGTGACGGTGCTGTTCCTGGGCGTCAACGTCAACGGCGCCCACCGCTGGTTCCAGTTCATGGGCTTCTCGTTCCAGCCCATGGAGATCGCCAAGATCGCGCTGATCCTGTATCTGGCGTACATCATCGAGAAGCGCGTCGACCTGCTCGAGGACCCGTGGAAGGGATTCGGTCAGCCGCTGCTGATTACGGGGCTGATGATCGTGTTGCTCCTGATGCAGCCGGACTTCGGCTCAGCGGTGCTGTTCATCGTGGTGGCTACCATGATGCTGTTCGTTGCGGGCAGCCGCCTGTACTACTTCGCGCTGGCCGCCGCGGTGTCGCTGCCGCTGCTGTGGTACTACATGGTGGCGGGCTGGCGGCTGTCCAAGCGCATCATTCCCTTTTTGCATCCGGAGTATTTCAGCCAGGGCGCCTCGTACCAGATCATCCGTTCGCTTGACGCTTTCGGCTCCGGAGGTGTCTGGGGCTACGGGCTCGGTGACGGTCCCTACAAGATGGACTTCCTGCCCGAGGCGCACACGGACTACATCGCGGCCATGATCGGCCAGGAGCTTGGTTTTGCCGGTGTGGCCTTCATGATCGCGCTGTACGCGCTGTTCCTGTATGCAGGCGTGCGCATCGCCTGGAGTCACCGCGACAGCATGTTCCGCTTCCTGCTGGGACTGGGCCTCTCACTGATGCTCGTGCTTCAGGCGTTGATCAACCTGTCCGTGGTCATGAACCTCATCCCTTCCAAGGGCATCACTCTGCCGTTCGTCAGTTTCGGCGGTTCCTCGATGCTCATATCCTACGTGTCTCTGGGCCTTCTGCTGAGCCTTGACCGCGAGCACTGCGTGGTGCTCTCCCGGGGTGCCGCCGGGGCGGCGGCCGATCCCAGGCCCGCCGAATCCGTCGGGAAGGCCGATGCCAAGCGTCCGAAGCCGGTTCCGGCATAAAATTCGTTACCACCGGGAAGGGGATTGGACTATATTGCGCCCGATGCGTGTGCTGACGATTGTTCTCCTGTCAATTCTCACCGCCTGCTCGTCCCGGGCAAGGGAGGACGCTGTCGGTCCGGGGGATCCCCGCTCCGAGGCTTCCTGCATGCCGGATCGGCCTGAGTGCCTGCGCGTGCTGCCGGGTGCCGGGACTTACTCGGCGACCGTACGGATCGAAGCCAAGGCCACGAGCGTGCCGCCGGCGCCGACGGGCGGCCAGCCCGACGAGTGGACCCCGGCGCAGATGGAACTGGTGCAGCAGGAGACCGTCCGGCTGCGGCGTGACGCCAAAGGCAATGTGCAGGGGGTGCGGGAGCTTGCTGATGAGGATGGACTGCATTTTACCTATGTTGATTCCGAGTTCTGCCTTGGTTTCCGCTACGAGCCGGAGGTCTGCCGGGCCGCCGATGAGAGTGAAGTGGAAAACAGGTTCAATGAACTGGCGGGCACCTATCGGGAGATCCTGTCCTGGATCAGCTCGCGGAGTCGATGGACGCCCGACGGCGCCGGCGGTTTCATCCTGAAGTTGGCTGAACCGGACTCCGAGACTGCCGGGGACTGGCGCGGACGGGGCCAAATACAAGAATTAAAAGGTACTTTCACCACGGACCCAAAGACCGGCGACCACCGGGTCCAGATCGACTTTACTCTCTTTGGCGTGCGTCCGGATTCCCAGCGGTTCACACTGCGCGTTCAATATGAACATCTAATTTCTTTGATTGTAGAACCAATTCAGGTGCCCGAGGGTGCCCTGCGTCATGCCGGCCGCCATCGGCCCCTGCTGGATCGCAAGGCGCTGCTCGGCGAGTCGACGCCGCACTCGCTGCGCCATCTGTATACAAATCGGTCAAGTGACTGAATTCACTCCGGAAAGATAAGAAAGCCTTCTCTCGCCGTAGAATGTAACGGGAATGGCTCCATATAGTTTATTCACTTGCCATTCCAGTGCTTTTGCGCTACTTTTCCGCGGTATCTGGAAGGGAATCCCGGCTTGAGTCGATCAACAGATCATGCGGGGAAATTCCAGACACCAGTTGCAGGAGGCAGATATGGCCACTTCCACCCCCGTGAAGAAACCTACGAGTTCCCTGAACACGACGACCAACCAGAAGAAGATTCTCCGCATCGGCATCGTGCAGAACGGGCGCATCGTGGAAGAAAAGCTCCTGCGTTCCCGTGGTGACGTGAGCATCGGCCGCGGTGCGGACAACACCTTCCTGATTCCTTCCAAGGATCTTCCGCGTTCCTTCAAGATCTTCGAGGAAACGCGCGTGGGCTATGTGCTCAACTTTGTCAAGGGCATGGATGCACGCGTGGCCGTGGACGGCAAGATTCTCACGCTCAGCCAGATCCTCGAGCGCGGAGAGCATGTGAAAAAGGGGACGGATTACTTCAAACTTGATCTCTCGCACAGCTCGCGCGGCAAGCTCGTCATTGGCGAGATTACCGTATTGTTCCACTTTGTCGTTCCGCCTCCGGAGATGCCCAGACCCCAGTTGCCCCATGTGATGTGGGGAATGTACGCTGTGCG
>Ga0180007_10000312_pt1 | contig 86613 bp, 77 predicted proteins | sample MM_PC_MetaG_FD_121122 | JGI IMG/M metagenome (GOLD analysis project Ga0180007, IMG submission 121122) | Groundwater microbial communities from the Aspo Hard Rock Laboratory (HRL) deep subsurface site, Sweden - MM_PC_MetaG | ecosystem: Environmental > Aquatic > Deep subsurface > Groundwater...
GACGACCATGGATTATTCATTATTTTGAAACATTTGAATCGAAATCCGAAGCAAATCAACGTGAACTTTTCTTCAAATCTATCGATGGTTATAATTGGCTTAAAACAAATAAGATTTTCTGATGACAATTCTGTGTCGGGGGTTCTCCCATAGGGACTCCTTCGGAGGAATCCCCCCCTTTCCGCACTATATCTTCAAAAAATTCTCTTCATAATATTTCAGATGCTCGGAGGTAATCACCTCAAGCGGCATCATAATCTTTTTTGGGACGTCCTCTTTCAACATGACACTTCGGTATAGCTTGTAGATGCTTTCGTAACCCTGAATTTCCGGTTTTTCATGAATTAGAAATTCAATAAGTCCTTCCTTCATGTACTCGATATTTTCCTTAATCAGATTATAACCAATGACGGGAACGCGCGGAAACGAAGGATGTTTTTTCATGTATTTCGAGACGTAGTATGTGAGCGAGTTGGTAACGAAAATACCTTTAAGGTCGTTAATCTCCTCCCCTATTTTATCCATCACGTTATCAAAGTCAAAGGTCGTTTTGTCCTTGAAAGCCTCATACTTTTTTACGCGGCTTGGTCCATGCTCTTCGTAATAGGCACGAAAACCACGAATACGCTCATCAATAAAATATCCTGAAGGCACAATTTTAATAGCAGCCATGGTACCAGGTTCATGGTTAACCATATCCAGCAGTTTGGCGGCAAGACGACCGCTTACGTATGAATCCTGAATGATGTATGAAAGGCAGTTTGATTTTGGAATGATGGTATCGATAAATACATAGGGTAAATTTTCCGGGATCTTTGAGATGAACTCATCAGCAACGTTTGAAAGAACCGGTGCTATGACCAACCCGTCAAGTTTGGATTTAAGTATTTTGTCGCAAGCCAGTGAGAATGAAATGTACGAGTACCTGTCAAACTCAAAGAACTTTATGGATACCTTTTGGGATTTAAGTTCATCCGCGGCTTTTACTATTCCCTGGGCGGGCAGCATCCAATAATTACTGTCATGTGTCTGGTTTGGTATTAACACGCCAAAGCAGAGATCACGTGATAATTTCAAATTACGCGCGAACATGTTCGGCTTATAATTCAGCTCTTCAATCGCGGCAAGCACGCTCTTGGCAGATTCTTTAGAAACATAACCGCTCTTATTCAGTACCCTGTTAACTGTACCAACAGAAACACCTGCTAAAGCGGCAATATCTTTCATAGTAGCCATTAAAACACCATCATATAAAATGATAAAGATTGCAGCAGCAATCTAATAAAATAATTCTATTTAAAATAACACAGGCTGCCAGTTAAAGCAGCCTGTGAGAGAGATAAGTACATTGAGTGGCTGTTTCAAGTACTTCATCAATGGATCTTTTTCCAATCACTAACTATATAGGAGTTACAACAATAAAGCTTCTTTCTATTTTTGGGAAAAGGACTCCGCAGCAATCAGCTTCAATTTTATACTTGGAAGAAGCAGTCTGTCTTTTCTAAAACTTAATTTACACTAGCGCTACTGAATGTTTATGTTACTAGATTTAAGGTGTTGGTCGCTTATTAAATCGTAACATTTGTGTAAAACTTAGAAACCGAACGATGCAAAAGTCCCCCCAAAGAACACAACACATAAATAGTAACCATTATTAAGTGTGTTGATTTGGCGGGAAAGTAAGAATCCACTCATAACCACCCGCCGTATGTCAGAATATTCAAGCTCAGAAGCCCAATTAAACAGTATTTGTCGAAATATTCTTAAGTAAATACAACGATAATTTGTGTTATCGTTTACACAAATATAATGCATGAGATTACTCATGTCAATATTATTTTAGTGCAATACCTAAATAAGTTCCAGCTTTATATCAGAATTTAGTTCTTAATCAAATTGAAGAGCGGAATATGATGCAAAATGAATATTACAGAATGGTATCGTTAACAGATAAAATTAAATGAGCACTTGAGTTTGTCAAACCAAATGCCTAAAATTCTCATTTTTCCGATTGGGTGATACCAAAACCGATATTAATCTGAACCGTCAAAATGAATACTGAATTCTTAAAGTCTTACAATAACAAAATAATTGTTGATGAATTTTACGGGGAGTGATAAAAATGACAAAGTATTACCTTACAACTGATTCTGATGAATTTGAACTAGAGATTGACTTGAATAATCCTATCTCTGAAGCATTGCTAAAAGACTTGCCTCTTGTGGGAGTTGGAAATAATATTGGCGGAGAGGTTTATTTCAACCTAAGTAACGATATTCCATTTAACGGGGATGAAAAAGATGTTTTTGAAATTGGTGATGTTGTTTACTGGAGATCCACGGACACAGTTAAGTTTGCGATAGCAATACTTTACGGTAACACCAAATTTGGTGATGGTACAAAACCCAGAACATTTAGTCCTTGTATCAAATTTGCAAAAGTAAAAAACGATGTAATGAGACTCGCTGATTTTAAGTCGGGTGCAATAGTAAAAATATTTACTAAATAGCTTAGCAAGTGATCTTTCTTTAATTTGCTTTCTTTTTAGCATTTCTTAAAACGCATTGAATCAGGAAGTTTAATCCTGGCTTTTTGAATGCTATTAAAATTTCAAGACATGAAAATTGTACATCCCCACTCCACTATTAGTGTAACATAATCAATACTATTGTAGTCTAATACATATCAAGAATAATATCCAAAGAAGGTTCAAATGTACAAAAAACCCGATTCCCTCTTTACTAACCTTATTCCCACCACCGGTTTAGGTCGTTTCTTTCAGTTCCCTATCGTAAGGATTTTTATTGCCCTATCTTTCCTCTTCCCGGTCATATTAATGAACAACCTGTTAGGAGTTGGATGGCTTAAATACTTTGATGGGTACATGGAGTTGGCTATAAGGCTATTAAGGGATCTCTTTTATTTAACTCTCTTCATGATTGCTTATAGTTTATATACGCGCTGGGTGGAACGAAGAGAAACCCTCGAATTCTCCTTCTCAAAGTTCACAAAAGAACTGGGGCTGGGAGCCATACTCTCCTTTGCTGTTATTGGTTTCATGGTTGCGCTAATGATGGTTCTTGGATATTACAAAGTGGAAGGATTTAACGAGATAAATATTCTACTCACCTCTTTCCAAAAACATATGATGGTCGGGTTTATGGAAGAACTTCTATTCAGGATAATACTCTTCAAATTAGTTGAGGAATTTGCCGGAAGCTGGTGGGCCTTGGTAGTACAGGGAATTCTTTTTGGATTTGCACATCTGGGTAACCCCAACGCTTCAGTATGGACATCACTTGGTTTAGTTGCGGACTCCACCCTATTATTCGCCGGTGCTTACATGTTGACCAGAAGAATATGGTTAGTTATGGGATTACATTGGAGCTGGAATTTTTTACAGTCCGGTCTCTTCAATATGCCAAACTCAGGCGTTGATGAGCCAGGCTTCTTTAAAGCAATCATTGCCGGTCCGGAATGGTTAACAGGCGGGGCGTTTGGAATAGAGGCATCATACCTTTCTATATCCTTAAATGTTCTTATCGGATTATACCTGATCAAACTGGCAATAGACAGAGGGCAGCTGGTATTACCAAGCTGGAAACGAAAGAATATGAATACGGAGACAAATTTGCTTGAGGAATTCGAAGATGTAAATTCGATTTAAAACTCTTTATTTATTCAAGGTATTGCAATAAGTAGAGGTAAATCAAAAGCAGAATAAAAAGAATAATAGAAGAATAGAGCAGTGTTTGCCAAAAAGAGCTACGAATAACGGGTTCATGAGGTTTTTGAGTCACTTTTGGAATGTCGACTGACACATCTGGAGTGGTAGCTTCCGCTTCAATTTGAGGTGTTTTAACTTTCTCTTTTACTTCTTCTATATCGAAATTAACTTCCTTATTCAGGGTACCATCTGCATTATATTTTTTTTGAACTCCAATTTTATTGCCATCTTTGAATCTGATTTCTTCCTTTACCTTACCATCAGGGTAATAAATCTTTGTCTCCCCATGGTCTTTTCCGTGAATATAATCCTTTACACCCAAAAGTTGACCATTTTCGTAATAGAATTTACTTTGCCCATGCGGTACACCCATTTCATATTCCCAAACACCCTTTAGAGCACCACTTTTATAAAAAGTCTTTTTTGTCCCCTCAACTTTACCCTGCACAGAGTTCTCATCAAGTTTAATTTGCCCTGACATATAATAGGCTTTGGTAGGTCCGTTCCGCTTGCCACGGCTAAAAAATATTTCTGTCTTTGGTTCGCCATTTTCATAATAATACGTCGCAAGACCTTCCTGATAATCATCTTTAAAATTTATTTCTGCTTTCAGAATTTTTGTAGTGTAAAACACCCTGGAAGGGCCATTCTTTCTGTTATCTTTATAGGAAATAGTTTGGTGAACAGTCCCATCAATAAAAAAGATAACTTCTTCACCCTGAAGTTGACCGTTCTTATATATTTTTTCACTTTTGAGTTCGCCGGATGAGAAAAATACCTTTTCAACTCCCTCTTTTTTACCATCTACTATTTTTAGATCCGACATATTAAACCCTTCCTTACAAATATTATTAGTCGTCTGTTTGAACGTACTATAATTTCCAAAATTTAATTATCAAAATCGGCTCTTCTCCAAGTTGAGTGAATACGACAAAATTTAGCAGCTAAATTAAGTAGTCAATCATATATATATAAATCATGAAAAGTATGGCAACAATTACCAAAAAAAACAATATAGCATTAGAGGGGGAAATTTTATTACTTCTTTTGGACATTAATTGCTCTTTTTCCAATTTTTTAATGCTACTAATTGAGGATGATTCAAACTGAAGCAGAGTGGTTTCAATTTCCACTTGAGTATCCTCTCCACCATGCACTACTTCCTTTTTTAGTGAACCATCAACATTATATATTTTTTGCACTCCTATCTTAGTACCGTTGTCGTACTTTATTACTTCCTTTAATTTACCATTCTTAAAATAAATCTTTGTTTCACCATGATCCTTGCCATTATTGTAATCCTTCAGCCCAAGAAGCTTACCATTCTCATAAAAAAATTTACTCTGCCCGTGAAGAACACCCATCTTGTACTCCCAAATGCCTTTTATTGCACCACTCATATAAAAGGTTGTCTTTGTACCTTCTATTTTGCCTTCGACATTCTTTTCCTCAACTTTCATTTCACCCGAAGTATAAAAAGCTTTTGCCGGACCATTCTTTTCACCCTCTTTAAATGAAATTTCCGCTTTCGGTTCGCCATTTTCGTAAAAGTATTTTGTAATCCCATCCTGCAGATCATCTTTGAAGTTCATCTCAACTTTCATGATTTCAGTAGGATAGTAAATCCTGGCAGGTCCATTTTTTTTATGGTCTTTATAAGTAATTGTTTGTTGGTAAGTTCCGTTTCGGAAATAAGTGTTTTCTTCACCTTGCAGTAGTCCCCTTACAAATGTTTTTTCACTACGTAGTTCCCCGGAAGTATAATAAGTTCTTAACACTCCATCTTTTTTCCCATCTATCAGTTCTACACCCGACATAATAATTCCACTGTTAATTACCACTATCGATTCTTTTAAGAACAAGTTAATAATTTAGGAATACATTTATGAGATAATTAATCTCCTTGTACTCCAAATTGTGATGATTCTCAAAAAATACTTTGACTTTGAAAAGCCCTGTTATATATTGCTTTACAATTTGTGCCATAATTTTCTTTTCAATAAAGGACACGGTTAATGAATAAATTCTCAAAAGACTGGGAATCTTCCATAAAGGTAAAAAATTCCTTAATACATGGCAAAGGTATGTTCGCTAAAAATATTATTCCTAAAAATGAACTGGTTTTGGTAATTAGAGGTGAAGTTATATCCGGGGAAGAGTGCGAAAAACGAGAATTAGAAAAAAATAATGTTTACATATTCTGGAATGGCAAAACTTACATTGATACAATTAACACAAAAGTCATTAAATATATTAACCATGACTGTGACCCAAATTGCGAAGTTTTTGAAAGAGACGAAGAAAGTCTTAATCTGGTAGCTATAAAGGATATAATGGTAGGTGAGGAAATAACTATGGATTACGGTTATGAAGAAATTTATGAGAACTGTAACTGCAGAACATGCATTAGTCCAGGGAAAGCTTAAAGTTCATTTTGCCTTTTTTCCACAAGGAAGGCAATCTTGGAAGCAATATCAGGATATTTAGAAATAACATGATCGAAAGTGTTTTTATTTAATGAATAAAGATCGCAGTAGGAATCAGCATAAATAGTTGCGGTCCTGGGTACATTTTTGAATAAAGCAATCTCACCGAAGTATGAGCCTTCTGTTAAGGTAGCAATAGTGCCTGTCTGTTGATCGCCGAATACAATAAGAGTACCTTTTACAACGAAATACATTTCATCGCCAATATCATTTTTCTTGAAAAGACAATCGCCTGGAATTAGAACAACCGGTTTTAGTTTTAGGGATATTTCTTCAACAAATTCCTTATTAGCCCCCTTGAATAGTTGATTATTTTCTATTACTTCTTTCTTAAGGAATAAGGATACTTCTGTTTGCAGACTTTTCGGCAATCCTTTTAAGAATTCAATCTCATCATAGCCCATTCGTTTATGATGGACATATTTATAATAATCCTGAATTCTCTTCTGTAAGGGCAGCGGGAGATTACGATTTGCGACAAGAGCGGATAGTTTTTCAAGGTTTTCGCTATACTTTAGTTTTGATGGATCACGCTTTGAAAGAATACTGGCAATATTACCAATTACATAACCGTAAATACCAACTCCAAGAATCATAACAAAAATTGTATAGATCATTTGTGCACTGGTATTTGGAGTAATGTCGCCGTAACCGACCGTCGTAAGTGTTGTAACTGCCCAATATAAAGATTGAATATAATTTGTAATTTCAGCGAGTTCAAAATCCTGACCACGGAGTGCTAACCAGCCAATGCTGATAAAATGTGCTGACAATCCCATCCAAAAGAGAAAAAACACCATGGTAAGTGTGTTTGCGTATTGCAGCATTCGTAATTTTAAGCGGTGCATTAAGTTGCCGACTTTTACAAATTTTGCAAGGTGGAAAAGTTGCAGAATGGGCATATTAAAAATAACACCCAAGGGTAACGCAGCCATTACATCGAAAACAAAGTAGGAGTTAATATACTTATCGGCACTCTGACGTTCATCAAAAGAATCAACAATGATGAATGTATCATGGTAAAATATGTTAAAGAAAATGTCTATAATAAAGACTGCGACAACTGTCCAGTTCGAGTATTCATGATAAGTGTACCCGAAGGAACTAAAAACAAGATCGTATGGAATGAAAAGAGCCGCCCAGCAAGCTGTGGCAACAACTATAAGATTCCAAAACAATGGTAAAATTTTAATATTTTTTGACATCTATTTTTCACGTGCAGTTAGATATTGCAAACTAAAGTAATTCCTATCATCAATCCATACTTTACTTAAATCAAAAAAATCTCCAGCCAAAGCGGCAATTCCATCCAGTGTATATTTGTATGAATACTCAGTCAGCAGTAATTCGCCTGCCTTAAAGATAACTTCTTCATTCATAAAAGTCACGTGCTGATCTTCTCTGCTTCTCAGATACATTTCAATCCGACCTTTCTCTTCATTGTAAGGTGCAAAATGTTCAAATTTTGAAAGGTCAAATTCACCTCCATAATATTTATTTATATGCTCAAGAATATTTAGATTGAATAAAGCGGTTACGCCTGACTCATCATTATAGGCACTTTCAATAACATTCCTGTCTTTCTGAAGATCCGCCCCAATTAAAAATCCTCCACTGGTGCCAATGTCCTCAGCAATTATCTTAAAAAATTCTTTTGCTTCGGTATTTGTAAAGTTGCCAATCGTTGACCCCGGGAAATAGGCGATCCTGTGCTGATAGGAATTGGTTTCTTTAGGTAAAACAATAGGCTGCGTATAATCCGTAACAAGTGGATAAATATTCAGTCGGGGGAATTTGTCTCGGAGTCTTTCCACCGAATTCATCAAATGAATTTCCGAAATATCTATGGGGACGTAACCTCCAAGCTGCCTTGCATTATCGAGAATTAATTGAGTTTTATGGCTGCTTCCACTTCCAAATTCTACTAGGAGAGTATCCGCATTCAGGGGTGATATAATTTCATTAATATTATCCTCCATAATTTTCAATTCTGTTCGGGTAGGATAATACTCATCTAATTCACAAATTTGATCGAAAAGCTGTGACCCTTTTTCATCATAGAACAATTTACAGGGAAGATTTTTTAGAGTACTTTTGAGTCCGGCTAGTATTTCATTAATTATTTTTTCTTCCACCTGAAATTTAACATCCTCTCTCATGGAGCTCCTTATTTCAGATCCTTTGCCAATCTGATTCCCATAAATTGCCACCTGGCGCTATGCGGGAAAAAATTACGATAAGTTTTTCTAATATGGTTTTGCGAAGTCGCGCACGATCCGCCGCGCAATACTATTTGTCCGGACATAAATTTCCCATTGTATTCACCAATGGCGCCCGGAGGTACTTTGTAACCTGGGTAAGGAGCATAATCACTACAGGTCCATTCCCAGACTGTACCATAAAATTGCTTTAAAGGATCAGCAATAGTGTCTATTGTTAATCCCATTGGATGGAATGAGCTATCATCAACAAAATTACCTTTTATCTCAACTCCCTCAGATGCTCTTTCCCACTCAAACTCAGTTGGCAATCTGAACCCTTTCCAGTGAGCATAGGCTTCTGCCTCGTAAAAGCTGATATGAGTAACCGGTTCATCAGGATGCACTTTTCTAAACCCATTCAGGGTGTAGTTCCACCATTCATTTTCAATCTTCTGCCAATAAAGCGGAGAGCGCCAATTATTCTCCTCAACTGCAGTGTACCCGCTTGAGAGCCAAAGAATCTGATTTTCATAACCCCCGCTCTCCATAAATTCGATGAACTCGCCGTTTGTTACAAGCCTGTCTGCAATGGCAAAAGGCAGAGTTAACGCCTTATGCCGGGGAATTTCGTTATCATAGAAAAACTCACTGCCATTACTGCCAATCTCTTTCGTGGATTCTTCAAACTCGACCCAGTGAATATCTGCAGGTTTTATAGGAGTATAGAGAGGTTGCTCTCTATAAACCGGGTAGAGAGGGTTTCGCGAAAACATATGCTTAAGGTCAGTCAGCATTAATTCCTGATGCTGCTGTTCATGATTCAGCCCAATGTTGAAAGTAACAGTCAGTTGTTCTAACTGCTCCTCTGTTGTTTTCTCTATGAGTCCCAGCATATGTCTGTCGATATAATGTCGATATTCCATTACCTCTTTTACTGTCGGTCTGGTGAGCAATCCTCTGTCAGGACGGGCGAATCTCTCCCCTGCCTGAACATAATATGAATTAAAGAGGAAGGGATAAATTTCATTAAGCGGTTTATAGTTAGGAAGTACTTCCTTCAGAATAAAGGTTTCAAAAAACCAGCTGGTATGGGCAATGTGCCAGCGGATGGGGCTTGCATCCGGCATCGACTGTACAACATAATCTTCAATTTCAAGCGGCTCGCATAATGATTCGGTTAAGGACCGAACAGATAGATATTTATTGCTAAGCTCTTCTTTTAGGAGACTAATATCATCCATTTTTGATATTTCCTTTTTATTAGTTTCATTTATAATGCTCTCAATACAGAAACCTTTTTATAAATATTAATATCTGTTTGAACAGAACAAGAGAATAAGTAAAACAATTTAGCAGGTTTTCTATTCATCATGTGTAAGATTTATGACAGATTAGTTTCTTTCCGGATTCATGACTTGAAGTGATCCGTTTAACATTTTCACTTAAAATGCTCATTAAACTTATTATCATTCTAAAATGTTATATTGTTGTCAGTGGAATAAATGAAAAATAATTTTCGCTAAATAACCATACTCAGGAATTATAAGTGAAGAATCTACATGAGTGTTAAGGTCATTTATGGTGAAATAGTTTCAAAAAAATAAGTATATTAAGCCGAATAATAATAATCTGTTAATAATATGCTCAAACGATATTTTCTATTACTAACAATATTACTTTCCACCACTCAATTTGCCCAGGATGGAAAGGATACTCTCGAAGCAATAGAAGAGACTTTTATTCGCCTGATTGGCCAGCAAGCCCCACTGCTTGCCCCTGAGTACTACTCAGATGCAAAAGAACAATTCAACCTCCTGAAAGAAGACCACTTTGCTGGTTACCCGATAGATGAACTCTCTTATGAATTAGAAGAGATTTACGAATTATTAGCTGCCGCCGATACCACTTCATTAGCTGCACTTGAGTATTTTTCTGTACCACTTGAAACAAGAAATAATTGCATAGATAAAAACGCGGAAAAACTTTCAACATATTACTGGAATAAAGCCGAAAAATATTTTGGTTACGCCATTGATAGTTTTGTTGATGAAGACCTTGAGGATGCCGAAGAATACTCTGCCGAAGCACTTTCTTACTATACAAGAGCCCTGTCAAATTCAGAAAAATCTCTTGAAATTACTCGTAATTGGGCGCCACAATACGGAGCCGTTAAGGTAAATGCCGAACTTCTTTCACCTGTGCTTTATAATCAGGCTCTCATCCAGAGGAATAGAGCAGTTAAAATGCTCCAGGATGATTACGCTGAAAATGATATTGAAGAAATAATTTCAACAGCCGAATTTCTTTTTGATGGAGCAAAAGAAAGTGCGATTCAGAATTCAATAAATTGTGCTTCAATACTGGAAGCCCGCCATAAAGCCAGGCAACGGAATGCAATGCTATTGGCACCCCAGTACTGGTTTGCAGCCGAAGAAAAGTTCAGAGAAACATGTCTTCAATATATTGATGAGGACGATGACTACTGGGAAACGGGTGTTATGGCTGAAAATTATTACAATGAAGCGACAACAATTGCTTTAAGCGCCTTTTACCTAAATAAAGTTGATAACGCTATTGATGAGGCGAAGCTAAATAAAGCAAATGAATTTGCGCCAATTACCTTTAAGAGAAGTGTAGAGCTTCGCAAAGAAACATTAAATAAAATAGGTGCCATTGGCGATTACCATTTCGAGATTAAATCTCTCGCAGATGAAGCTGAGTATGAAGCGAAACATGCAAGTTATATTTCTAATCTGGTTCAAAAACTTGCTGATCAGGGTAGAACCACGGAAGAAGTTATTTTAGCCTCAGAAAATTCAATTGCAACAATAGCCAATGCCATGAATGTGAAAGCAAGATTTGATAGAGGATATGCGAGAACTACCGAAGCTATACTTGCTGTTGTAAGAGGCGAAAATTATGTTTATGTTGAACCAGCCATAGAGACAGAAGACGATCTTCATAAAGGGATATATGCTCTTGACGCCTCGGAATTGCCTTCATATACAAATGGCTCTGACAACTCTAATTACCCGGACGAATCATCAGATTATCAGGATGATTCCTCGCAAAATTCTTCACTAGAAAATCTTTTCGCCGATGATGAAATAGAAATAATATATGAGGATGATAGAACAATTATCAGGTTAACTGGTTTGGTCTTTCCCGCTGCAAGTACCCGGCTTGAGAACAGGGATTACTCAATTCTCGACCATACAATTGAGGCTATAAAATTAGACCCGGATAGAGAAATATTAGTTGAAGCCCATACCGACAGCAGAGCGAGCCGGAACTTCAACATGTCTCTATCGCAAGAAAGAGCTGATGCTGTAAAGGATTATTTATCACGAAAAGTAAGTAATGATATTACTGCCACCGGGTACGGAGAAAACGATCCCATAGGCGATAATTCTACAGAAGAGGGTAGGAAGATAAACCGTCGTATTGAGGTAATTATTTTAAAAGAGGGGGCTTCAAATAGTACAGATTTGTTCTAGTTATAATTTCAGGTAACCATTATATATATAGAGAACCCCTAAACCGATAAGAACCATTCCTAATATTTTTACAGTCATAACATAAACCCGGCCGCCTATAAACTTTTTTACGTTTGCCGTAATTATAGCAATTGTTATTTTCATCCCTACAAGAAAAGTATAAAATATTATAATAAACAAAGCACCTGTTAATACACTTAAATTAAATGCTTCTGTTAGAAGAGGTGCCCCAAGCGACATCCAGAAAACATAAGGACCCGGCGCCAGAAAATTTGCTACAACCCCTTTCCTGATAGAATTACTTTTCACTACTTCATTGCTGAAGTCTGGAATCGTAACGATATTTTTGTATCCAAGCCATGCAAGATACAAGCCGCCTGCAAATGAAATTAAAGCGAGTAACAGATTAACCTGAGACAATTGTTGAAAAACAAAGAGTGAGAGCAAAACTATCGGCAAATCTGTTATAAACGGTGCAATAGCGACTTTTATCCCTGCTTTAGCCCCATGCTGAATTGATTCCGAAATGATTAGGGCAAATAATACACCGGGTGAAATTCCGGCAGTAAATCCCAGTACGAAAGCGGCTGCCAGGAGTGATTCAGAACTTTCAAACATATCAGAATTTCTCCTCAACCCTCAATACGGGGTATACATTATGAGTTTCGTCGTAGTAAGGAGATTTTTCATAAAACCACCTCATTCTATCACGAGGATTGCTTTCTACTTCAGGATGCTCTTTCAACCATTTCAAAAATTCTGTTTTAAGCTCAGGGTTTACTTTTACCATCTCATTAGCAACCGGAAGCATTGAATATAATTCAAAATATTCTGTCCTGACAAAAATTGTATTGAAGAAACCCCACTTCACGAATGAATCGTCACTTATAGGTTCTAACAGATACATGATAAGAGGAAGCCTGCGCTGGTTGGTTTTAACTATTATAGTTCCCTCAGGTACTTCCACATTCTCTTGATAGTTTATAATTTCAAAGGCAGGCTTAAATCTTCCATCGTAAGGCATAGCATCAAATTTAACATTGGCAAATTTTTTCCGGGCAACATCCAAAATTTCATTTGTTTTTAAAACTTCGTGCTCAATTCCGTGGAGATCTAAAACCTCAACAACCTTTTTCCATTCCTGAGGGATCAAATATGCGAAGGGCACCTTCACTGAGTCAGTGACCACACTCTGATGAATGTGAGGGATTGTTATTTCGAAAGGTTCACCATTATATTCCTTAACCGGGGTTCCCGTTATCCAGCTTTCAGTTTCATTCCACTTTATGCCCTTAAAAAGAAATGAGTCAATTTCCGGGCTATAGTCAAAAAGTACCGGAAAGAATTTTTTCTTCTCGAGATAGTTCTCAATATTCCACATATCAGCGGAATTGTTAAGAGATACCAGTTCTTCATATTGCTTATTGAATAATTCCAGGGAGGATTCTAAAATTGCCTGTGTTGCATGAACGCGTTCTTTGTATGGCTTAAGACTATGAGTTTCTATAAGTAAACCCGGTCTGCTCTGTAAACCTACATATCCGGTTGAGAGCATTGGAGGCGTAACATAATCAAGTAGACCATCGGTCATGTTGTAATTTTTGAACCAAATATAAGGAGCCATCAGGTACCCTTGCTCTTCAACCTTTCTTTTCATAAATGGCTCATACTCTTCCGTCACCCATTTGCTGGTAGCCGGAGGAATATTTCTAAATTTTTCTACAGTGTAAGTGACCGTATATTGCAAATCCAAACCGTCTGTCGTATGGCAATCAATAAAAAAGTCAGGAATCCACTCATTATACATTTTAAGCCATGCCCGCATCTCGGGCGCGTCGGCTTTTACAAAATCACGGTTCAGGTTATAATTTGTAGAGGTTGTACGCCACCCCATGTTCGTTGGTCCGTTCTGGTTTATTCTGTTATAAGGACTTGTTCTTTCGTGCGAGTCAACACTAAAAATGGGGATGACAAGGAGTATTACGTTGTCGAGTAAATATTCCTTTTCTTTTGTGATTAACATTTCACGCAGCATTATCATGGAAGCGTCCTTCCCTTCAATCTCACCGGCATGTATTCCATTTTCAATAAGAATGATAGGCTTTCTTGTCTCTTTAGCTGAAACCGGATCAAAGGCACCCTCCTTTGAAACTATCAACAACATCAAATCACGACCCTGGGGTGAATTCCCAAACTTTACAAATTTTGCATAGGGTGAGTTGTCAGCAAGTTTCTTAAAATACTCCATGGATCCTGCATAGCTTGACGTTTCCTTATAGCTGGTTTTTTCGCAGAGCGTTTTCCATTCATCCGGGACTACCGTTTGAGCAGATAATATTGTAAAGGAAAATAGTAGAATTAAAAAATACTGAATAGATGTAATCACTTTACAACCCCCGAAGTTGTTTTATGAGTTTTTTGGATACCTAATATAATATTATTAGTTGAATATTTTTTCATTAACCTCTGTGTTCTCTGCGCCTTCTTTGTGGCTCTCTGTGTTTAGATTTACCGTGAAGAAAAAGGATTGAGTTTTCGGAATGGCGATTCTTTTTACTATTTTTAATCATTAAATAAATATCATCAGGTCAGGACATATCCTGCCTCTACAGAGAAATAATCATGCGAAAAGAAAAAGATTTTATTGGTGAAATAGAACTGGATGAGTCCACACTCTATGGAATCCAAACCTACAGAGCCCTGGAAAACTTTCCCCCTTCGGGCGAGCGGATAAATCCTTACCTGATTCGTTCTTACCTTCAGGTAAAGAAAGCGGCAGCACTGACTAACTGGAAAGTTAACCTCCTCTCCAATGAACTGCATCCATACATCGATAAAGCCATAGATATGTTAATCGATGAAACCAACGGGTTAATCAATGGTGAATCTGAATCGATATTTGATACCATTGTCGTCGATCCATATCAGGGAGGTGCTGGTACTTCTTTAAACATGAATATCAATGAAGTTATCGCAAACAGTGCCCTCATAATTGCCGGAAAAAAACCGGGTGAGTATGATTACATCCACCCGCTTGATCATGTGAATATGAGTCAGTCGACCAATGACACTTTCCCGACAGCACTTAAAATGGCATCCATTGAACTCCTGCGGGAATTGCAGGAAGTCTTCTCCGCTCTTCAACGTGAACTCCAGAACAAGGAAGAGGAATTCAGCGGCATCCTTAAGCTCGGACGCACGCAAATGCAGGATGCAGTGCCCATCGCACTTGGGCAGGAATTTGGCTCTTACGCTCAGGCTATTGCGCGCGACAGGTGGCGTTTTTACAACGCAGAAGAACGATTACGCTCTGTTAACCTTGGCGGGACAGCCATCGGAAACTCAATAGCAACAAATACAAAATATGTTCTCTCAGTCGTTAACGAATTGCGTAACATTTGCGGGTTGCCCATAGCAAAGGCTGAAGACCTTATTGAGGCAACTCAGAACCTTGACATGTTCGTTGAAGTGCATGGCATCGTAAAAGCCGGCGCAACATCTATTCAGAAATTCTGTAATGATCTGCGTCTCCTATCTTCAGGACCGGACGGTGGATTTGGAGAAATCATTCTTCCGCAAAGACAGGCCGGCTCAACCATTATGCCAGGCAAAGTCAATCCTGTTATTTTGGAAAATACAATTCAGATTTGTGAAATTATTAAAAGTCATGATCAGACGATTACAAACCTTATTTCCAATGGTAACCTTGAACTGAATCAATATATGCCTGTTATAGCTCACCTCTTCCTTAAAACTATGGTTATGCTGCGCGATACGGCTAAGAATTTGCGGGTAAAATGCATTCAGGATATTAAAGCAAATAAGAAACGATGCGAAGAGAACCTTTTGAAATCAAAGGCGATTGCTGCCACCATGATACCGGTATTTGGATATGATAAAATTGCTGAAATTGTAAAACTAAGTGACGAAAAAGATGTGCCATTTGTTAAGCTGTTGATGAGCGAATTGAACCTAAGCAAAGACGAATTAAATAAAATCTTACAAAAAGAATTAGGAATTACCCTTGAGTTCAGCACCTAAATCGGAACGGAAACACCTCGTATTTATCGGAAGACGTAACGCCGGTAAATCTTCATTGATAAATGAATTTACAGATCAGGAACTAAGCATCGTAAGCGATCATGCGGGAACAACCACCGATCCCGTGTCAAAAGCTATCGAGCTTCTCCCCTTTGGTCCCGTGGTGGTTGTTGACACCGCCGGGGTTGATGACGTTGGCGAACTTGGCGAGAAGAGAATCAGTAAAACCATAAAAGCAATTTCTTCTGCTGACTTCGTTATGTTCGTTTTTGACGCGACACAGGAAATGACCGAGGTAGAACGTGATTACCTTCGCTACCTTGATAAAATTCATGCACCTTTTGTATGTGTGCTTAACAAGACTGAACTAGGTATAAATAAGAAATTGAAGGATGAGCTTTCCGATCAGGACCGCTTCATTTTTGAGGTTAGCTGTCTTGAGAAAAAAGGAATTTATGAGCTGAAGGAAGGGGTTCAGAAACTCATTCCCAATGAACTTGAAACTCCACTTGTCAGCGACCTGGTTAAACAAGGCGATATAGTTGTACTGGTAGTACCTATTGATCTTGGCGCCCCTAAAGGTAGATTAATTGCGCCTCAGGTTCATACCATACGCGAAGCGCTTGATGAAGACGCAATTGTTGTTATGTGCAAGGATAAGGAACTCCGTGCCACCCTCAACGCCTTAAAAGAGCCGCCGGCTCTGGTAATTACAGATAGCCAGGCTATTATGCGCGTTGCGGCTGATGTACCGCCAAATGTTAAGTTGACAACTTTCTCCATTCTCATGGCACGTTTCAAAGGAGACCTTCTCAATTTCGTGCAAGGCATTGGCGTTATTGATTCTCTTGAAAATGGGGATAAAGTACTCGTTGCTGAAGCATGCACTCATCATGTTCAGGAAGATGATATAGGCAGAACGAAAATACCACGGTGGATTCGTAATTATACAAAGAAAGAACTTACCATTGATGTTAAATCGGGACGTGACTTCCCGGAAGATGTGAGCACATACAAACTCATCATACACTGCGGCGGATGCATGTTAACAAAGAAAGCAATGCAGACGCGCATAAAAGAAGCCAACTACGTTAACATCCCAATTGTTAATTACGGATTAATTATCAGTTATATGCACGGAGCAATCCCAAGAGCCTTAGAACCGTTTCCGGAGGCTATTGAGTATCTGAAGGGGTTGCAAAGCTCAACCTAACAAAATGCAAGTCGGGGACCACTCCCCGACGGGAATAACATGAAATGAGTAGTTCACTTCTAGTCGAGGTTTGGACCTCGACTTCGCACATATATCACATTATTGTTGCAGAATTAATTACTTGACATAAAGTCATAATTATTTTAATATTGAAGCAATCCAGTTGCACTGGAGGTGGAAGGACACAAGAGCCTTTGCCCCCTACAAGGGGTTTTTTATGATAATGTTTTAACAAATGGTTTTCCTGAGAATTATAAGTCGTGGGATCACTTCCCAACGCAAATAACAGAAACAACAGGAGTCAGCAATGCCTCTTCGTGGCAGAAGTAACCTCACTGATGAATCTATTTTCTTCGTAACAACCACGGTTAACAATTTCCAAAAAGTTTTTTCTATAGAAGAATGTTGTAATGTTTTGATCAATAACATTAAGCATTATCAAAAAAGATACAACTTCTCAATACTTGCTTACGTAATTATGCCTCACCACTTTCATTGGATAGTTATCGTTGATACTAAGAAAGGGACAATATCTGATGTAATGCGTGATATCAAAAAATACAGCGCGTGGGATATTCTTGATATCATTGAAAAAGAAAATTTGAGTATGTACAGAAAGTTTTCTAATCCTAAAGTCTTTGGACAGAAGCGACAGTTATGGATGCACCGCTTTGATGATAAAGTTGTCCGAACTCAGTCCATGTTCGAATTACAAGTGGAATACATCCACAATAATCCTGTTAAGTCCGGATTGGTGGCTAAACCAGCTGACTACAAATACTCAAGTGCAAGGAATTACTATGACAATGATCATTCCGTTATTGAAGTTGATACTGGATTTTTTCGCCTTCAACACCCTTGAAGCACACAAATCGGGAACTGTCTCCAGAGGCTGTTGAGTAACTTAATGGATTGCAAGGTACAAGTTCACTAAATGCAAGTCGGGAACCACTTCCCGACGGGATTTGCCTAACCCAATTTCACTCTAGTCGAGGTGTGGACCTCGACTTCGCATTTTGCGCTGTTATTTCAAGTCGCGACGTTAACATCCCAATTGTAAATTACGGATTAATTATCAGTTATATGCACGGAGCAATCCCAAGAGCCTTAGAACCGTTTCCGGAGGCTATTGAGTATTTGAAGGAGTTGCACTCTTAGGAACCGCAACTTAGCTATACATTGAATTGAATGGACAAATCAAAAATCCACATTCTCAGTCAAATTCTTTTCCAACTCCCACTTCAGGGGGTTCTGTTTTACCCTGTGAGATAATTGCTTATTCAGTCTTTGATACATTTCTCCCCGATCTCAAAATGAAAACATCATAAAAATTTTTCAGGTCTTATCTCACAGGGTGAATATATCTTCTAATGTCATTTAATTCCCTCTCGTTGCGGATAATCCTGTCGTAAAAGGAGCGTTGCCAGAGTTTTCCTTGGAAATTATATTTCAAACGAGCGTCGTACGTGACCTGCCGCTTAAACTGCTGTATTACCTTTGACAAGGTCATTTTAGTTCTGTCTTCCGTAGGGGATGCAAACTCTGCATCCCCTGGGGCATTGTCTCTTGAATTACCTTGTTTATTCAATTCTCTTATTTCTATCGTTTGTTCCCGTAATGTTTGTTTGCGGGACGCAATTTTTAATTTTGGGGACGCAAGGTCTGCGTCCCCTACGTTGTTAATTATTATAATGCCGTGGATGTGGTTGGGCATGATGACATAGTGATCTAATTCGACTTTTTGAAAATGGTCGGGTATTTGTTTCCAGCAATCGTGCGCAATCTTTCCAATATCATTCGGCGTCATTTCATCATTAAGAACTTCACCAAATAACTTATTATGGTTATCCGCACAAATTGTTATAAAATACCACCATGGAATGGAATAATCATAATCTGCATGCCTTGTCGGTTTTCGCTCTCTGTTTTTCGAACTCATAGCTGATCCAAACACCATTTTATTATCAAGGTAAGGAATTTTTAGATATTGCGAAATAATGTTGAATGGTAAATTTTGAATTTTTAATTGAAGAGAGAAAGAGCAAAAGCGTCATTTGCTTCTATTAGGATTCCAGGAGCGTCAATAAAATAATTTCACATGAATTAGAATCTGAAAATTAACTAATAATATTACTCCTTCAATAAAAAACCCGGGGATCGTTCATCCGCCGGGCTAGTTCAGTGCTTTTAATTAAAAATTAAGAATTCAAAATTAATAATTACTTGATAAGCATCATCTTCTTCACCGAAACATATTTCCCAGCCACAAGCTTATAGTAGTAAACACCCGTTGAAAGATTTCCTGCATCGAAGTTAAAAGTATGATTACCGGCTGAGAGGTTTTCATCCACTAATGTTGTTATTGCTTCACCAAGGGTATCGTAAACCGTTAAGGTAGCCTTCGTTGCGATAGGTAGTTCAAAAGATATTTGTGTTGAAGGATTAAAGGGATTTGGATAGTTATTGTTTAACTTAAACCCGTTTGGTACCTCATTATCAGGAATAGCGCTGGTTGCCAGGATTATCTCGCGCCAGTCATTATCATTGTAAAGAGTAACCAACAAAGAATTTCTTTTTATATTATAAGTTGGATATACTATCCCTGTCCCCTCGTAAATCATTTCCATATCACTTCCCGGTACAAGATCAGTTTTGTATATACCAGGAAGATAGTAACCTGTTATGTAATAATTACCGTTGTTATCCGACGCAATTCCATCACTGCCGCCAAGAGTTGTAGTTCTAACAACTGAGACTGAAGAATCGGACAGGTTTATTGCCATAATAGGGGGATAAGTTTTATCGAGACACACCAAAATTCTGTTCTTGCTTTCCTCGTATAACATTCCGTTGGGTTGGTCTATCCACTGTCCACTGACGAATACCCAATAAGTCTGTGTTACGGGATCAATTTTAAATATTCTTGTCCCAAATCGTTCAGAAGTATAAAGGAATCCCGCGGAATCCGCTACAAAGCCGGATAGAAACTGCACTCCGTCGCCCGAAAGATTGAGATTCATAACCTTTTCTCCGGTATCCAGATCAAAACCAAATACCCTTCCGTTAAGGGCAGAGCCATACACAACATTTCCTACTATTTGCATGGCATCAACCATACCCGCGTTCTCAACGAAATAACTTTGAGCTTTCCTGTTATCAATCTGAACAAGATCTCCATTTCCGCCATAATTTGATACCAGGTAACGATCATGTGCAGTATCTATGATAATTTTTTGTGGTTGAACTAATAAATTTTGAGCGCTCGAAAAGGATGTAACAAATAAAAATATGATTAAAACGATTACTTTTTTCATGACTGCCCCCGGAATTGTAAATTGAATTTCACGTCCCCAATGTATAAAAACAAATTGAAAAGCCGGTTCTCACCGATCGGCAGGGACGATAAAAACAAATAATATTCCTTTTATCACGATCCGACTGTATGTAAAGTCCAAGAATTATAGGTTGAAGAGCAACCACTCTTCAAGCCATATTTTATTTCAATCCTTCCGGTATTTCAAATAACTCGTCTGACGGTTCAACATTAAATTTCACATTCTTGTAAATCCCTTTCTCCATTCCCTCACGTCCATCAAAGGAATATCCGTCAGGGAAAAGAATCCCGTCAAAATCAATGTAGTTTGTTATCAGATTCTCCCAAATGTCTTCAACCGGTTCCCCGTCCCAAATAACATGGCGGCGAGAAACGAGAAAGCTATCAACATCAATAAAATACATCACAATTCCACCAAGCGGCAGCTCAACATAGAGTTCGTAAGTTTGCTTATCATTAATCTCCACAATACCTCTCAATTCCGAAGGATATTCAAAAAAAGCCGGGAAGATGAGAGCAATATCAACCTCAAAATGCCGCCAGTATGCAGAGTCAATCACTTCCGGATTTCGGGGATTCCCCTCTTCGTCTGGTGTTCTCTCTACCCATGCAGCACGTTGCCCATTAAAAACCAATATTCCGGAATTAGTCTCATTTCGGAAAAGGTTTGGACGTTTTACAGTCATTTTATTTGGCACTTCTTTCCCGTGAAAGACCGCCTCAAGGTAGATTGATTTAATATCATCATTTTGCCATTCACCAAACATTGCCTTCCAGGACCGATTAATGATTTCCTCTTTTTTGAGTTTCATATCACTATCTTGTGCGTTAATACTAATTGCCATAATTATAAATATTATTATTGGAAAGTTCGCTCTCACTAACTTTATCAGTTTCATACCTGCCCCTTTTTATTGAGATTAGTTATTAGCATTGAAATTGCATTTTTAGTAACTTAACTCCCGTTATAACATGATGATGCAACTATTATCTTTGGTAATTAAAAGACTCCCATGAACAATTTCAAGATGACTAAAGTACCTTTTTGATAAATGTACTTCAGTACTATTCAAAAAACTTAATAATGTCCATTATGACTGACTCAGTAAACATCTTTATTTCAATTATCAACCTGTTTTCACTTCTGATTGGTGGGTCGGCTATAGCCATTATCTTTAAGTTTGCAAGAACAAACAGCAGCGCCTATTTGAACTACTATTTTCTCTTCCTTATCTTCGGTGTCATTTCCGGTTTCTGTGACTGGATTGTTTTCAACTGGGTGCTACTACTGGTTCCCGGTATGTCTCCTGCCGCCGCAGATTGGGTCTACCACATCTTCTGGGACTTAATCGGGTTCCCTTCTGCGCTTATCTCAGTATACTTTCTGATCAGAACTATAAACCACATGCTGGATATTAATTATAGTAGTTTGAATAAATGGATTACTGTTTCTCTGGTAATGGTGATTGTAATGCTTTCTTATACCAGTCTGTATTTTCGATTACAGGAAACTGAAAGCATTCTTAGCTCATTTTTGTGGATGATCTTCTTTTATTTGCTTCCACTCGTTCAATTATCCTATTTGGCATTTACATATTATAGATCAATCAAGTTGCGGAATAAAAACTCACCAGTCGGGAAATTCATTCTGATTCTATTCTTCACTTTTTTCTTTTGGTATTTGCTTTCGCTCGCTCCAATCAAATTTGGCCTATGGCGGCATCTTATTATTTTCACCTATTATCTTGCTCTCTTCCTTCCAACGATCTATCTGTATTTCTTTTTTAATAGCAGGAACTCAGAATCCAATCCTATTATTTCAAATATAGCTGATCCGGAGGATGTTTTTGTGCAGTATAAATTTACTAATAGAGAAAAGGAATTAGTCTTGCTTCTGCTGGCAGGTAAAAGCAACAAAGAAATATCTGATGGGCTCTATATTTCGATACAGACAGTTAAAAACTACATAAGCAAAATCTATAAGAGACTTGGGATTAAAAATCGTGTTGAGCTGGTTAATTTAATTCACAGAAATCGCGGCAGCTCAGAATAATATTCAAGGATAAAGTCAGCATCCATAATTTTCGGAATCCTTTTCAGAAGGACTATCAAAAACGGTAGAGAAAAGCTGCAAACTCTTCGCGACGACTATGTTATTATTCTGTAAGCGTTGATAATACAATATATTCCCTCAGCAATCCTTCTGGTGATATCAATTCAGGAGTTCCAAAATAGCCGCAGTTGAAGACAACAATCATATCCAGTTCAGGATTAATATACATCATTTGTTCTCCGTAGCCGGCAGCGAAGAAATAATTCTGAAAATTTCTAATTCCAGTGTTCCAATTACTCCACCACTGATAACCATAACCGTTGGCCATACCCCAATGAGGATTTACATGGAATGCTTTCGATGCATCAACCCATTCCTGCGATATTATTTGAGTCCCATTCCATTGCCCCCCGTTAAGAAATAATGAACCTATTTTAGCAAGGTCTCTGGGTGTAAGCCAAAGTCCACCGGATGCAAAATAATATTCACTACTCAAACGTTCCCACCTGTATTGGGTTATCCCAAGAGGCGTAAATACATTTTCAACTGTATAATCCAATAAGTTACTACCGGAAGTTTGCCTTATAATTTCAGCAAGTACATTTGTTGCGCCGCTGTTGTAGAAAAACTGTTCGCCAGGTTCCGCATGCATATCTTTAGATAAAACAAATTCTATTGGATCTGGTCTTGTAAATAATCTTGTAATATCATTTCTATAATCACCGTAAGGATAGGTTGTTTCATCAAAATTAAGCCCCGTTGTCATGGTTAGTAAATGCTCAACGGTTAGGTTTTCTTTTGTGCCGGTTAAAATACTGCTGTATTGGGGAAGGTATTCTGACACTTTCTTTTGCATATCGCTGTTTATAAATCCATTCAAGACCGCATTACCAAACGCCACCGAAGTTACACTTTTACTAACTGATGCTAAATAGTGGAGATCATCCCTCTTGTACTGAATATAAGTTGATGTTTGACGAGGCGGATCAGAACGGTGGGCACGATTAAAAAAATATTTTTCGAAAACCAGTTTATTGTTTTTAATTATCAGGATATCGTGAATGCTATGATGGGTTTGACTCTCAATTTCATCCATCATCATCGCTAGCGGAATTGACCTCAGCCCAACATCTTCAGGTGTGGCAGTTTCCCAACCATCATTAATTTGTTCAGGTACCTCCAAAGGTTCGACTGTGTTATTCACCTGATCATCACTACAACTTGACATCAGAATAAATGCAAAAATTATTATTAATAAAGTATATAAGTTTTTCATCATTCCCCCTGACAATTTATTAATATACTTGCTTTCTTCTTTTCATTCTAACAAGATATGAAGTGAGGACTTTCTAATTCAATATTAAAAATTGCCCCCTGTTAAGTAACTAGACAATTCAACATTAGAAAAGGGTTACTATATTTCAAATATATGTTGTTCTTTTGGCGCAAGATTCATGAGAATAGAATCTATATTAGATTGAGTAAGAAACCAATCTATCATTCTTCATAAAGAATAATATCGCGGGAAGGATGGAAATGAAGGTATGATTCCGGTTATATCTTCTCCCTTTACCCATCGATCTATACTTAATTAAAACAATATTTTTAATTTTCACTATTGTTAATTGATTTTATACTTCCTGTAAATAAAAACAAGCGAAATGCTTGAAATCACCAGTAGGATAAGAGATCCTTCAAATCCTACAATACCACCAGTTAAAAGTTCATTTCCAGTTGACTGAATGGTTAATAGGGAGTAGCCAAAACTTTTTCCACTTATTGAAGATCCAAAGAAGATGCCCATAAAATAATTCCAGGAGAGATGGAAAACTATGGGGAACCACAAATTTTTCTTCTTGACGAAATAAATACCAATCATTCCACCAAGAATCATACAATTTAACAACTCAACAACACTGAAATACTGATTTGAGATATGCATTAGTCCAAATAAAATACTAATCCAGACAACAGTCCACATTGGATGAATTGATTCCAATAAAATCCGCTGAAGATATCCGCGTAGTGGCAATTCTTCAATAGCAGCATAGAACATTAGAACTACTATAAAATAGAGTAGTTTCCAAACATCAAAATTGAACGAGACAATCTGTATCTGACCGCTCAATACTAGTATTGCAAAAGTGGATCCCATAATGAGAATGGGCAGGAGGATTGCCAGAGAAATGTCTCTGCCGATATTTCTAAAGGCAAATCCGAATGAAGAAAGTGGTTTCCTTTCCATGAATTTCCATAGAAGCAAAACTGCTCCTAAGGTAAAGAGCAATGGGATTAGAGAAAGACCAATGTAATCAAAGTTCCCAACCATCCGCGACAACTTTTTTATGGCAATTTCTGAAGTAATTACTGCTACCATAATAAATACAAAACCAAGAATGCAACGTATCCAAACGTTTTTGACAAGGGGTGTTGTATTTGATAACAATTTCTTATTCATCTACTCTCCATTATTATTTACAAAACGTTGGTATTAAAATCCGGGCAAATAGTTTCGCCCAAACAATTTTGGATCTATAGTTGTATTAGACAAGATTTTATTGACACTAGTTACAAAATACTGAATGTCTTATAGTCTAGAAGCAAAAAACTCACACCAGATGACTGATGTGAGTTAAATTATTTTCAGAAGTGAATCCTGTTGCAGTTAATTAATATTTAAGAAAACATCTAGAGATTAATCACCATCTATTAGTTGTTTCAGCATATCAACGCCATTCTTATTACCCGGATTCAGTTTCACTGATTTTCTGTAATTTTCAATCGCTCCCTTCTTATCACCTTTCTTCATTAAAGCCTCACCATAACTATCATAGGCATTCCAGGAAGTTGGGTACATTTCAGTTGTTAATTTGAATATTTCTACAGCGTCATTAAGTCTATCTTCCTGAATCAAACTATAACCATAAATAATGAATTCATTCTCCAGACAATAGTATTTGTCATTATTTGCTATTAAGTCATTGATCGCAGATTCAGCTTCCTCAAAATCAGAGTGCTTTAGGATCTCGTTAATACCGGTAACAGCAGACGTCTTAAACACTTTTCTGCTTTTACTAAATGCATCCCAATTATTAATTACCTCGATTCCCTTTTCTAAAATTGGTTCAATCCCTTCAAAAAGATTTTTTTGAGTAGCAGTCGCTTCAACATTCGGTTCTAACCCGCTATGCATATATTCTGATCCGTCAGGGTAATATGATCTGAAGGTAGCCACTTCCAACGTCCCGCCTCCGGGCAATGGAACGTTTATAGGGTTACCCGCGCTGCCGGGTGTTTTTTCGCCAACAAGAAGCGCTCTTCCTGAAAATTGCAGAACAAGAGCAAAGTCCTCCGCGGTACTTGCTGAGCCAATACCGGTAAGCACAACCAGAGGTCCTAAATATTTTTTCTGAGCCCGTGGAAAAATAAGTTCGCATGTTTCCAAAAGCTGTGTGCTTCTTCCCCAGGCACGGTAAGCTCCAATATATTGAGGGAATTTTAATAAAGGTCTGTTTATGGGTTTATCAATAAGACAACTGATCATCCGTTGCGCTTCTCTGTCAAATCCACCAGAATTATATCTCAAATCTATTATCATACCTTTCGTTTCTGAAGGTTCAAGGTTATCTATCATATCCTGAAAATCTTCAAGCATACCCTCTGATGTGAAATTTGGAATACGCACATATTGAATGCCACCTGGCAATGTTCTGAATTCCATATTTTTATCAAACCCATTCCACTGAGCGAACCGTGGCAGAAAAGGTGTACCGGAAGCAATTCCGTTTCTTGTTAAGGTTACATTTCTTGCTGTGCCATCTATATCTTTTACTTTTAGATTTATTTTGCCGCCTCTTTCGCCCATAAATATTGACCATACTAATATTTGATCGCCAAGCTCTGTGCCCGTCGCTTTATAGCGAAGAACATTTTCCTGAAAATATGTTTTAATGGGTATACCTGTCCCCACTTCTAATATCTCTAATCCTGGATAAATATTCTGACTCTTATTCTCCTCTGTGTCTCCAACACGTGCAAACACAAATTTATTTTCTACTATTTGCACTTCTACTGCCGGTAAATCATCCGTTTGCTTGAAGGGAAACCAGGGGGGTCTTATACCGGTATGCCCATCCTGCAATAAAGTAACAAACTCCATTAGTACAGCGTAATAACTTTCGATATCCTCTGCAGCAATCACGCGTGGAATAAACTGCTGGACTTTCGCATCCCAATCTAAATCAGGCATTTTGTCAAACCAGGGATAGTTGTATTTCGCCTCGGACCATACTGTCATCAAACCAAAAACTTTTTGCTCAGTCGATCCTGTCCATTTTATCATCTCATTCGTACTTTCAGGTTGGGCTGATGTTGTATTTACAAAGAAAGCAATAGCAGATATTGTAAGCAGCGCATTACAAATTATTGATCTCGTTTTCATTTTTCTGTTTATCCTTTTTATATAGTTCTTACCCAAATTTTCACTTTGTTATCCAGATTAAATCAGGATTTTGTATCGCACATTTAATCATTTTACTTTTTTTGCATAATTTTCATTCCCATTTCGCGAAAAGTTCAGCCCGGTAACAATATCATTTTCTCTTAAAAAAGTTACTTCAATACCAAAACCGGGAATATTGAATTTATCTTTTTCCATTGGAAAAACCTCAAATGGTTGTGGTCTACCTGTAACACCAACAAAAACCTGAACACCCTGTACTGAAATGGTCATAATAATTTCAGGGTTAAGCTCGTATTCTCCAATGTATTCCATGTATCTTTCATCTGCAGCAATTGACTCTTTTTCATGTTTGCCCTCATTTTGTTTTGCCCTAATTATATCCATAGCTTTATCTAAGGCATCTACCCCCTCAGTTTTGATATCCGGTATTACTCCTACCCCCTCACAGTTGGTTTTAGTAATCGGATTTATTGATGTTTCAAAAGGCAATTTAATGATGAAATAGTCATTAAGTATTTCGGGTCCCTTGGTTCCGTTAACTCCAAAATTTGTTTGCTCACCAATAATTATGGACCTACCAAGTTTTTGTAAGTTATAAGCAAAAATTTCAGCCGCCGAAATGGAATTTTTATTAACCAGAATATAAAGAGGCGTTTTGACCATCCTTTTCACAGGTAATCCTGGTAAAACGCGATAGGGAATAACTTCACCAGTAGAGGGAATATGAGATGTAAACAATATGGTGTTTTCATCTTCCTGATAATCATAAAAACAACTGCCTAAAAGCTGTACCATTGTAGGATATCCGCCGCTGTTTTCTCTTAAGTCAATAATCATTGCGTCTGTATTTGCAAGAAATTTCATGGCAGTAAAAGCTGTTTCACTACTTGCGCTATTTACCATATCAAAACGAGATAATTTTAGATATCCAACATTGCTGCTTAGTATTTCCAGGTTCTCAAAGCCAAAGTTGGTTTTACTACTATTTTCAATTTCCTTTTTTGTATGCTCCTCTTTTTCAGATTCGGAAAGCATTTCAAGTTTTTTTATATCCTCAACCTGTGATGGAGAGTAGTAAATTGCCAGATGCTTATCTTTTGATATCTCATACAAATCATTGACAAGTGAAGCGCCAAATTGACCGAACTCTTCTATATTATCATACTTCCCATTCTTCAGATTATCATTTAACTGTTTAGCCATTTTCTTACCTGTTTCAGGATAGACATATGAATCTGACAGCATCTTTGAGAGCTTTTCAATAGTCTCTCCTCGAATGGCTTCATTAAGTTTATTGCTTAATTGTCCAAAACTATTGTTTGAAAGTAATCCAACTATTATCAACGTTGTCGCTATAAATCTGAAAGAGTAATATTGTTTCAACTTATTATCCTTTTTTGTTTTATTGTATTAATAATTTATCCATGATTATGCCCTGCCGAAAAAAGATCAATATTTTCCAAAATTACATGCCATATGATCTATGAACTCTGATTGAGTTGATATTAGCAACCACTTTTCAAATCGCAGTAACTTCCTTTTCAACACTTCCCTATGTTTCTGCTTCAGTTCAAGTGTCAATCGCCAAAACAGAGAATAATTGCGAAAGATTCAATTCTATTCAACTTCAACTCAATCTTTAATTAATCGAACGGAATTTCCACCGATATTTCCACAACCCTCATGATCTGGAAAATTATTATTGAATGAAAAAAGATATCGTATATATGAATGATCAGATGTATAAACTGTTGATGTCCAAAATCCTCCCCAGGAACCCATTTCTACATATTGTCCGGTGTAAGTTCGATATCCTCCAAATTTTGCCTCAAAACCACTACTCCCACCAACTTTCAATTTTACCGCAACATCAGAACCGAGTGTTCTTGCAAGAATAGCCCATTCTGCTTCGCTAGGTAGATGCCAACCTTCAATAAAAGGCTTTTGGGCAGCTTCCCAGGTATATAAGCGTCCATATTCGTTAAGAAAATTTTCATCATTATTATAAATGTAAACTCCAGAAACGTTTGTGCCATCTGAGGTGATTTTTGATTTTAAATTTTCTGCCATCCACCACTGATCTCCAATTTTAACAGTGTTATAACTATTATCTTCGGCATCTGTTATAATTCCCGTTTCTGTTAATGAGTCAGTATCTGGTTCAGTTATAGTTTTTTTTTGACACGACAAAATTCCTATTAATGAAACAAATATTATCACTGTAGTTAAAATCTTTTTTAAAAACATACCTACCCCCTTCTATTTTGCCATCAACTGTAAGATTAATTGAAAAAATATTTTTTATCACACTGCAAATTGGACTATATTTTTTTGTTAGTCTTTCACATAACGCACAGCAAAAGCAATTCCTGAAGTTTTGTCAATTGGGCTGACTTCTTTTATGACATTTGCCGAAGTATTATAAATATAAACGCAATAAGGTTCACTTCCATTCTCTGCTGTACCCCAATAAGAACCGTGTTTGCCGAGTTCATAGTAAACTCCATCAGGTCCACGAAATCCACCTGCTACAGTTGTTAAACCTGATGAGTTAGTAGCTCCCGAATTTGGACTGTTCCAATGGGCTGTTCCGGTTTCTTTTAGATTTCCACCAGCTACGCTGGAGCCGCCGAATGAGTTAATTAACTCTTCCCATTCTGCTTGTGTGGGTAAGTGCCATCCTTCAGGAGTAGCCAGTAAGGCATCTGACCATGTATATAACCTGCCATAAGCGACAGCATTACTATTATTTTCATCATATACATATGCACTTTGCAAATTTTGTCCGTCAGCGCTTTTAACTGCTTTGTAATTTTCTCTCATCCAGTAGTTAGTCCCGATTTTTACAGCTTGGTATGTATTGCCATCAACATCCGTAAATGAAATATTTTGATCGGAAGCAGGAGGTGGATCAACAGCTCCCTCTTTACACGATGAAAAATTAACAATCATAAAGCTTATTAAAACTATTTTGATTGTCTTGCTTAATAACATGATTCCCCCATTATTAATATTGTTTTGTTGTTTTCAATAGAATATTCAATCCAATTTCTCTCATACCTTTATGAAATCAGTAACACCGTATAGTGTATCACAAGCCACTCACAGTAAAAGGAACCGGCTTAAAGTGTGAGATTTGATGTATTAATAAAAGCATATTCTTTAATGTATTGCCTCAATGGCACTCACATCCACCCAATAAGTTGCATATCCAGCGTCGCCTGATTTTTGTGTTACAAAAAAGAAATATTTCCCATCAGCGGTTATTGAGGGATAACTATCCTCTGAGTTAGTATTTATAACTGCCCCTAAATTAACTGGTGCGTTCCATGTGTCGTCAGGATTCCCATAGCTTATATACATATCATGCTGACCATAGCCACCTGTTTTATTAGATTCATAAATGATAAACCGCTCATTCGGGTCAACATATCCTACTCCTTCTCCAACATTAGTATTTATGGATGTCCCTATGTTTTCAGGTTGAGTATATTGCCCATTTACTAATCTGGTTCTATAAATATCCAGAGTAGACCAATCATACTGAGAGCTGCTGGTATTCAAGAGTCCAAAATAGATTGTTTTATTCTTTGTCATATGAAAGGAATAACCACGTGTATTTGCAGGCAATGGAATATTTATCGCCGCAGGTTCCGACCATCCTGAGGGAGTACGTGTAACTCTGAATACGAAACCTTCAGGTCTGTGTGAATAAAAGTACAGAGTATCATTACTTTCTAAAAACATCGGGGTCCCATTATAGGAGCCAGTAGAAAACGGCGCTTTCAAGACTTCTGACCATACTCCATTTGTACGTTTAGTAAACCAGATCTCATGAATTTCCGAGCTGTTAAAGTACTTTACAAAATACATTTCGTTACTATCTGGCGAAAACACTGGTGAACTTTGCCACCACCAACTCCGTGTAGACAAATACGAGTTATTCGGTGCAAATTTAACCGGAACCATACCGGGTGGAGTTTGCCCAAGGTATTGATTGTTTCTTCCACCTAAATCATTTGGCTCTGTCGGGGTTCCTGATTTATCTTGACATGAAGAAATTCCGACAATTAAAAAAATAGTTATAATTGAAAAGATGCTTTTTTGAAAAAACATGATATCCCCCATATAGAGTACAAAGATTACAAAACTTCTTTTTACTAAAAAAAAATGATGTTCTACTTTTATTAGCTAAATTTTCTTAAGGTCTAAATTTCCAGAAATCGTTCAGAGTACTAACATTCTCTCTATTTCCTAACCCTATATATGCAAAGGAGTCAATGACAAAACTAACAGCCATAGCACGTCCCGAACCCGGGAAAATTGTTTTCTCAGTCCAGGCATTACTTTGTGGATCGAATTCCCAAATATCTTTAGTAAGTGTAAGTACTGTTCCGCTTGAATTAATGTCATTCATGCCTAATGCGATATATCCCTTGTTCCCAATTGCAAATGCCTGTGCATAACCACGTGCAATGCCTGGAAGATCTACTTTCCGTGTCCATGTGTCCGTTGGCTGGTCGTATTCCCAAAAATCTTTTGCAGTGGTATATCCTTCAGCTGCAATAATTCCGGTTCCCACATAGCCTTTATTACCTATAGTAAACCCGACGGCGGAACTCCGCGCTACCCCTGGAAAGTCATTCTTTTGTGTCCACTGGTCAGTTTGCGGATCGTACTCCCAAACATCATTCTGCTGCCCGGATGGGTAGGAAGTTGACCCGGCAATTATGTAAGCTTTCTGATTAATGACTATAGCCGTAGCTAATAATCTGGCGCCTCCCGGAAAGTCTGCTTTCCGTGACCAGGTATCATTTTGAGGATCGTACTCCCAAATATCCGAAAGCATTATCCTATTATCGGATCCTAAACAAACATAGCCTTTGCCTCCGATGGTAAATCCATTACAATCCAGCCTATAGCTTCCGGGAAAGTTGCTTTTCACCGCCCAGGTATTTGCCGAGGAATTATACTGGTAAACTTGGTTTAGGAGCTGATTGCCCGTGTTGCCAGATACAACATAGGCGTTTGTTCCAATTGTGAATGATGCCGCGCCACCAACTGCTCGTCCGCCAAAAGATGCTACTTGCTCCCATCTATTATTTGTTGATTCTGGGGGATTAACAATATTATCATCCGTATTATCGCCTTGACATGATGAGAAAACAACAAACGATAAAAATATTAAAACTGAGTTTACAAGCTTTCTTAAATACATGCCTTACTCCTTTAATTTTCCTTAAATATTGCGTTCATCAAAAAGTATATCTTACAATGTCGCTAATTGCTTATCACTATTAGTCTTTCACACAACGAATAGAAAATCCGTTTTTCTTCATACTTGTGCTGTGGTTTGCGGGATTCTCCATTGTAAACAAACCTTCGCCCCAGGCAAGAGAAGCGTCTGCCTGAGTACTACTCCACCAATGAGCAAATATTCCAATATTATCAAATGTTCCATTTGTATAAGCACGGTAACCGCCCGGTAATGCTGTAAACGCACTCGAATTATTTGCACCTGTATTTGGTGCAGACCAATGAGAGGTTCCGGCTTCTTTCATTTTACCTCCGGCTACACTTGACCCACCTAAATATGTGGTTAAGGTAGTCCACTCTGCTTCAGTAGGTATATGCCAGCCATCAGGACAAATGTTTTTATTGCCATTGCTGGCAGGATCTACAGTGTACCAATTGTAAAGGGCACCATATACTATTCCATAAGTAGAACTATTGTTTTCATAAAAACAATATGCCGGTGTTGTTAAAGCAGCCCAATCTGTGTTTTCCGTAATATTTGGTATTGGATCCCCATTACTAAAGTGAGTTACTATGAGATTTTCAGCCATCCATACTTGTGATCCGATGGTAACTGTGTGATAGACATTGCCGTCAACATCGGCAACCAAACCCGATTCATTTTCATCTGCTGGATAACTCTCATCATTTTGACAAGCAACAGTTGCTAACATCAACATGATAATTAAAAAAAAAGCTAATCCTTTTAAGTTCATTTCCCCCATTCCTTTCCATTTAATGATATTTATGTATTCGACTCTAAACTAATTGAAAAGTTGGGTGAATGGAATAATCTATTCATAAGCGGTCAAAATCATTCGTGAGTAGCATAAGTGAAGAGATATTACTACATACTTATGGAGAATTATTTTTACCTTTACAATGATATTTATTTGACTCATCAACTTTTCATCATTGCTTATAATTTGAGATGATCCAGAAAATGAATTTCCCAAAAGCAGTTGAAAATTTTTTCTCAAACCGAAAGTACCATTTTTGGTTCGCTCATTTATTATTCTGGTTAACCGTATGGTCTGCTAATTTTTTCCTAACTGAAAAATTATTCGATTCTTTTGGCTCTTTTACTTTACGATTCTTGGCAATATTTTCAGCTTCAATATTGACATATCCTTTACGCATTGTGTATATGCGATACAACTGGCATAGGTTTAAATTGGGAAGGATGGTTTTTTCAGTTTCTTTTTGTTCGATTATAGTTGCGTTTATTTGGTCATATGTAATAGTTCTGTTGAACTATTTCTTTATGGGAAGTCCGCTTTCAATTGACATAATAGCATTTATAGGTAGAGGATATTTCAATTCATTCCCTATTATTCTTTGGAGTAGTCTTTATTTAGGATATAAGATATGGGCAGAATGGAATGACCAAAAATCTCAGCTAGAACAACAACAAACTCTTTTAAAATCATCTCAATTGGAAATGCTGAAATACCAGCTAAACCCTCATTTTTTATTCAATACGCTAAGTTCTTTACGTGGTCTGATAAATGTTGATCCGACAAGAGCAAGAGAAATGGTTACACAGATTTCGGAATTTTTAAGATACTCCCTTCTCGAAGGCAAGAATAACGAAGTGCAGCTTATTAAAGAAATTGAAATAATAAAACAGTATCTGAATATTGAACAGGTTCGTTATGATGAAGATTTGATTCTTGAGTATGATATTTCTCCCGAAACAAAAGACTTGATGATTCCCATATTTTTGATTCATCCCCTGGTAGAAAACGCCGTAAAGCATGGAATGCAGTCAAGTCAATTACCCTTGATAATTTCAATTCGCTCTGAAATAATTGACCGAAATTTGCAAATAGAAGTAGGGAATTCGGGACACTGGATTGAAAATGATAATAAAGGTGGAAAGAATAATTCCGGTATCGGATTATTAAATATTCAAAAACGCCTGGAACATTCATACCCGGGGAATCATTCTTTTGAGATCATTAAAGACCCTGAATTTGTAAAAGTAGTAATAAAAATAAATTACAGTGAGCATGGGCAAATCAATTAAATACAGAACTCTGATTGTGGATGATGAGAAATTCGCACGCAGTGATTTACGAGAACTTCTTTCGGACTTCCCGGTTATAGAAGTTGTGGGAGAGGCAAAAAATATTAAAACTGCTGTTGAGGCAATTGAAGAATTAAAACCGGATTTAATCTTCTTGGATATTCAGTTCCCAGGTGAAACTGGTTTTGAACTGTTCGATAAAACTGATATAAACGCGAAGGTAATTTTTGTTACCGCTTACGATGAATTTGCCATCCGTGCCTTTGATGTGAATGCATGTGACTATCTTCTGAAACCCGTTAATCCTGACCGGCTTGCTCTTGCAATCAAGCGGCTTCAGGAAAACCATGAGTCCTCAGTTCCACGAAGCAGTTCATTTACTAATGAAGATTCAATTTATCTCCAGATGAATTACAAATATTATTTCGTACGAGTTGACTCCATAATAAAGATTACCGCTGCTGATCATTTTACGGAAATTATCACCTCCAGAGGATTGAGAGGTTTAACAAATAAACCTCTTTGGGAATGGGCGGAATGTCTTCCAAAAGAATCATTCATTCAAGTGCATCGATCGACTATAATTAATATGAATTTTGCCGAGAGTATAGAAAGGGGCGCCAATTATTCTTATTACCTTAACTTGAAGAACTTTGAAACACAAATACCAATCAGCCGAAGGTACGCTTCGCAAATTAAAAAGCAAATGACTGTTCAGTGAAATAATTATGTCTAACAAAATTGAGGTATAAGTTCGCCAATTGCTATTTATTCAGTTAAATAATTGTTCATAACTTAATGAGTCAGCCCTCTATTTCCTCCCCCAGAAGCAAGGATGACAAAAGCACAAATGTAACAAGGGGAATCATTGCATGGAGTACTATACCCGAAAATCCGTAGAGAAGATAAGTAACGATAAGGATGGTTTTAAATTTATCAAAAAGTACATTTTTATTCTTACAAATAAATAGCGTAATGAAAATATATAATAGTGATATAATACCCGGCAGGCCAAGCCTTACAAAATCCTGAATAAACTGATCATGAAAATCCGTAGCCTTGAAAAGACTTCCGGTTGTGACAAATTCAGGAAACGCTTCACACATTTTCGCCTTTAATTCAAACTCAGCATCACCAGTCCCAACCCCAATTAAAGGATGGTCTTTAATAATCTCCAAACCAACTTTCTGAAGTGCCAATCGCCCGCCCCATGAACTGTTGTAATCATTTTCAACAGTTGCCTTAGTTACTCCCTTATAGGCTAGATTTGCCCTTGAATTAAATCCCGGCATGCTAAAATAGAATATCAGGGTTATTAAAATCATAGACGCTGGAATATGCGAAGCATACCATTTAAACTTTTTCCTATAGAGAAAGGCAATGACAATTGAAAGAAAAAGAAGAATGACTATTCCAATCCTTCCACCCGATAGGAACAAGTTAACAATTAAAAATATTTCAAATGATATTAATATCACTTTACTCCGCAAATCGAATTCACGATCCAATAGCAGGATGAAAATAAATGAGATTAATATCGTGAGCAGTACGGAGTAAGAGCCATGGTCAATAAAAGGAACCGGACCAAAAGCCGCTTTTTGCTTCAACGAGTTCAAATCAAAAAATAAAATAACATAAGATATTATTACACTGATCAATAAGCCCGCGATAAATGAATAAAGGATATAATTACTTTCCCTCTTTCCCAATGAAGTCGTAAGGACGGGAATAAGAATAAGAAATGATAATTTTCGTACGTATTGAAGACCACTATCCAGATGAGAAGTCCATAACAAACCTGCAACATTCAGAAGCAGATAAATAATTACTGCCGTACTGAACCTGGATTTTTTGGATTCCCTGATACGCCTGTTTCTCTCAGGGCTCAGAATCCAAAAGAGCATTATGCCAATGGAAAATAGTGAGGTTCCAAATTTTGAAAGTGGGATAAAAAAGGCAAACGCAATTATACTGCTGAAGAATAGCTTTTCATTTGGAGACAAAAAACCAAAATGATTATTGGCACTTTTGAATACTGTGAATACCTGATGCCTGAGAGAATTTTCCATCAATTCTTCCAAGTGTATAACCAATTTTTAGTAAAATACATCCCGGACAAGAAATAGTCAAGGTAAGTGAATTAATATCGCTTGAGAAAAATACCCACTAACTACGAAATAGTACTTTTGTATATTTGTGAAATAGGAATTACAATTGTGGTTGAGGGATTATTCCTGGGGGAAAATAATGAAACGTTACTTCTTGATAATTGTGCCTGAATACGTGATGGAATTTGGTTTCATTCTTATACCTTTAGCCGAAATTGTGCCAATTAAATTGCCGCATTCACAAACTACACTTTCTTTTTCCCGCAAAGTAAAATCATTCTTAATTTTATCGAACCAACAGTTAAGAATCTTACCCTTACCAACTTTGTGATATTTCATCAGTTTCTTTTTACAGCCAGCGCATTTAATAACTATCATTTCTACCGTTTTTGCAATGAGATGGTAATATAGGTTGTAAGGCAGGGAAATTCAAATCTGTCAATAAGTGTTACCAAAAATATTATTTCTTTTTTTTATAGGGCAAAAAAGTCAGATCATTAAACTCTGTGTTGAGAATATAATTTCCTTTAGCAGTATCACGTTTCCTTTAGAAGATAATGACGAACAACACCTCAGCATTACTCTTCACATATTATCTGAATAATCACTTTTCTCGGATTTCCACCAAAATGATTATATTCTCCGAAATAGAAACAGGAAATATTATCTTCAGAAATATTTCTTTCGATAAGATGTTTTTTAACATTTCCAGCACGTAATTTTGATAAGTCTAAAATAGAATCGCACTCACCGCTGGAATCGGAACAACCCAAAACCCTTAGATAATATTCGTAATTTAACCCGTTGATGAAGTCAACAAATTTATCCATTTTTTCCAGATCATCATTTCCTAATTCAAAAGAGTCACTTGAAAAATAAAATGTATTTAGCATGCCCTTACTTTCTATGTTTTATACTTCAGCTAACAGTGTAGACTAACAGTCATGATATTTTTTTTCAATCCATGGAGAAAAGTTGCCTGTTTTCACTTCAGCCTAATTATCAGTTAAATTAACACTTAATAAAAATTGCATAACATTACTGATTTGTAAAACCTTCAATATCCACAGTCGGGACGCCTCTAACCCATGTTAAAGATTAATTAAAGCTATTGTATAAAATTCCTTGTAATAATATAAAGGTAAGATCGAATAAGGGCTATAGGGGGCAGCCCCCATTTTTTAAGAGACAAATAGATAAATTTCTTTCTTCAACAATCAAGCTGTCAGCTGTGTATTGACTTAACATATGTCCACTGAACATTCCCACACCTTTTGTTAAGAAGGATGGTAAACCAACACTTAAATTCGGAATCAAAATCCTGTTTACAATTCAGGTTATTTCCCTCAGGCTCGGTATTTCGTACTGTAGTAAATTTTCCATAGGATATGATGAGCGTATTCAGGCATCCATTTCAGCTTTCTGAAATCATGAATGATTGTATTATGATTCGTCAGTAAACCTACAATGTAATCGAATGAAGAATCAGTATCCAAAATTAATACTTTACATTTAGCTAAGGCATAGATTTCAATAATGGTTTCATATCCATGTTGAATTCTCCCTGGGCTATTATTTCTTAGACCATGCAAGGGAACGTTTTCTTTTGGAAACCACTTAGGGAATGTTATTATATTCGAGTACTTCTCATTTAACATTTCAATAATCTTCGGATTATCAGTTGCGAGAAATATTTTTGAAGATGGGTTCTCTTTAACCACATGCTCAAGCTTTTTCAACATAGGCTTTAAATTCGATTTCTTATCCGTATAACGAATATGTATACCAATATTATTCTCCATCAATGTTTGGTGGCAGAACTCCTCTACTATTAGTCGCAAGTCGTCAACGAGGGGGAGGTGTTTTTTATAAACTTCAGATAGAATAGATTTGGTACTGCGGTTGTAGTATTCCATTTTAAAACTTTTGAAATATCTGCGGAACTTAAAAACCAGCTGTGTAAATGCCCAAAAAACAATAACGTTTTCCGCATAAATTATCTTGGCGGGGTCTATTGTTGATTTACTCCAATTCTTGGGAAGCATGTATTGTTTAAGATTAGTCTTGGTGGCAAACTCAGATAGATTACATTCTAAATTGTTCTTCCATCTTTCTGGATAAATACTATCGGAATCGTCTATATCTTCAATGGGGGGACTAAATTCGCTGTCGAAAAATTTGTAAAATGAGTTCTCATTACTGTCTGAATATGATTTATCTCTCCAATCAACAACAATCTTTCTGTTCGTCAACTCGGCATACAGTATTCCGGTTAACAGTGCTAGAATTCTATTCCCCAACCCAGCAAAGCCTTTGATTATCAAATATTTTTGAGAAGATGTAATCATTTATTTTTAGATCACGATAGTTATAATAAATGTTTCACAAGAAGAATGACAAAATTTCATCCCATAAAATTCCACATAGCCTTCATGAATAAAGCCCCATACCTAAGTAGGGGCTTTTAAAATGGTGCTTACAAACTTAACTTCCGAATTTAATCCAAACTACCAACAACAGCTTCAACAGCTTCAAGTATCTCGCATGATTCTACAACTTCCTGCATTTTTGTATGGTCAGGATAAAGAGGTCTGTCAACATCAAGATGATCGACATATTTTCTAACAACAGCTTTAGCCGCCTGAACACCTTTACCCGGTGTAAAACCTTCTCTGAAATCAAGTGCCTGGGCACCGGCAATTAATTCAATACCAAGGACACCATAGGCATTTTTAATAATCTGAGCATTCTTCATTGCCGTGTTCATACCCATTGATACAAAGTCCTCCTGATCAGCAGCTGCAGGAATTGACTGAATTGAAGCTGGTGCTGATAAGATTCTTTGTTCAACTATTAAGCTGTCTGCAGTATACTGACTTAACATATGCCCACTAAACATACCGGCACCTTTTGTAAGGAAGGCAGGTAAGCCGACACTTAAAGCCGGGTTCAATAGTCTGTTCAATCTTCTCTCGGATAATACACTTACCATTGTTATAGCAATACCTGCCATATCCATCGGCAGCGAAACTGGTGAGCCCTGAAAGTTGGCGCCAGTTAGTGTAATATTTTCTTTTGGGAAAAATATTGGATTATCACCAACACCATTCAATTCAATTTCAACCTGGCTCTTTGCATATGCAACAGCATCATGAGCAGTTCCTATTACCTGAGGAGTTGAACGCATCGAGTATGCGTCCTGAACTTTAATTTTCATTTTTCCACTTAACAGGTCACTCCCCTCTACACATTTCTTAATTGATAAGGCGCTTCTTATAGCACCGCTGAAACCGCGGACTTCATGCAGTCTGCTATCATAGGGTTTCATATTTGCGAATAAAGCTTCCAGCGACATAGCACAGCCGATTTCAGCCTGCTTTAACCATCGATTCATATCATATATGTGAATGGCACTCATAGCCGTCAGCAGGTTCGATCCGTTAATAGTGGCAAGTCCGTCGCGTGCCTGTAATCCTGGAATTGGAATACCGGCTTTCTCCAGGGCAACACGTCCAGGATATTTTTCACCTTCAAAATAGGCTTCACCCTCGCCCATCATAAGCAAGGCAATCTGCGACATTGGCGCTAAGTCGCCGCATGCGCCTACGGATCCTTTTTGGCAAACAACAGGAGTTACTCCTTTGTTAAGCATTTCAACCAGAGTTAAGGTTATCTCCGGTCTGCAGCCTGAATTTCCATGAGCATGTACATTAATTCGTCCTGCCATTGCTCCGCGAACATATTCAATGGGTGCAGGGTCACCAATACCCGCCGAGTGATTGTAAATTAAATACTTTTGAAAATCCTTAACCTGTTCATCATTAAGCACCACCTCAGAAAACTCACCTATTCCGGTATTCACACCATACATAATTTCATTAGCCTGAATTTTTTGCTCAAGCATTGCCCTACAAACCTTGATGCGTTCAAGAGCATCAGGATGTAACTCTACTTTTCCGTTGTAACGTGCAATTTGAACCAGTTTTTCAACCGTCAAACCTGATCCATCCAGTACTACAGTCATGTTTGAATCTCCTAAAATTTGAGTTTTAACAACGATTGAAATTAACAAAATGGCAGATGAAATACAGAATTTCTTTAGGGGGATAATTTCTCAGATTACTTTAATGTTTAGTGCATTAAGAAAACTGTATTAATCTGGTTCTTATAATATCGGACTGACCATAAAATCAGTGAATAATTATTATAGAGAAATATCCATCCACCCATGGGGTAATATATTTCTTCCCCCGGTTTGAATGTACTCTTCCCCCACAATTTCCCATATGTGAAATTCTCGTCAATAAAGTAAACCTTGGTGTATACTACCAAGAACTACCGGACGTATCGAAAAACCATCCGATCATTAATCCTGAGAATTAATTCATTTTCAGATTGATTATACGGATACCTGACTTTCCAACGCTCAGTAACAAGTGCTATATCCCCTTCCAAAATTTCCCAGGTTCCTTCATCATCTTGAACAGACTTATCAGGTGAACTTCTAAATTGAAATCTTCCATCGGGGTATATCTGAAAATCTTGAACCTCGCATGCTATATTACGGCAGCCGGCGTTTGTTTGAATTGTAAAACGGCTGAGCTCCCAGTATCCTGCTAAATCAGGTTCCCGGGGTGAGGTGATATCACTCTGCTTCCCACATCCAACAAATAGCACAAAAGTGAATGAGAAGAATAATAGGAAATAAATATTCTTCATATCTGCTCCGTTGATTATTTTTTGTAGCTGGAAAGGAAATAAGAGAGGAATGGAAGTACTTATCAAACGAAATGAACTGCAAAATAATTCAACTACTATTAAGGTAGAAATTGAGCATTTAAAGAGATTTCAACTTTAATAACGAATAGAAAACTCATTATTTCAGTTTTGTCCTTCATTGTTTCTTCGGCTTTTGGATCAAGTTCCTCCTCAGGTTGTTTAGGCTGACTTGCAATACCTGTTTGAGAAAACACAAGACTTATAGAAAAGCAAATAATAAAAAATTATATAATTTCACTTGAAGTCCCCCTATGGTTGGTTGAAAAGACTGAGAAGCGGCACATTTCTCCCTATATAAGTTCAATAAATATTTTCCGGGGAATGATCGCTATTGGAAATTCCCCGGTTAAAATTCACTAGAAACCGAAATTGATTCCCTGTGCAAGTGGTAATTCTTCACCATAATTGATTGTATTCGTTTGTCGACGCATATAATATTTCCAGGAATCACTTCCGGCTTCTCGTCCGCCGCCTGTATCTTTCTCACCACCAAAGGCACCGCCAATTTCAGCACCTGAAGTACCAATATTCACATTTGCAATGCCGCAATCGGAACCGGTTTCAGAGAGAAATTTTTCAGCCTCTCGCAGGTTCTCAGTAAAAATCGAGGAGGATAAACCCTGCGGGACTCCATTGTTCAATTGGATCGCTTCTTTAATAGTACTGTATTTAATTAAGTAGAGAATGGGTGCGAATGTTTCTTCCTGAACAATTTCATACTCATTCTTAGCTTCAATTAAAGCAGGCACTACATAATTGCCAGAACTAAATTGATTTTCTGCGAGGACATTTCCTCCAAAGAGTATTTTTCCACCCTCTTCTTTTGCCCTCCGAACAGCGTTCTCAAAATCTGATACGGAACCGCTATCGATTAGTGGTCCAACCAACGTTCCTTCTTTAAGCGGATCTCCAATTTTAGTTACAACACTTTCGTAAGCCGATTTCAGTTTACTAACAACATTGTCATAAACAGATTCATGAACAATCAACCTACGAGTGGAAGTACATCGTTGACCGGCTGTTCCAACCGCGCCAAATACAACAGACTTAACAGCCATTTCGAGATTTGCGCTTTCAGCAATAATAACAGCATTATTACCACCTAATTCCATAATCGATTTTCCGAGACGCTTACCAATTATTGCTCCTATTCTCTGACCTACTGCTGTTGAACCAGTAACAGAGAAAAGAGGGATTCTTCTATCAGCAGCAAAATTATCCCCGAGTACCGATGATTTTGCTATAACAAGATTGAATATCCCTTCAGGAAGGTTATTTAGTTTTAATACCCCTGTAATAATGTTTTGTACGGCAATGGCACAAAGTGGAGTTTTAGAACTTGGTTTCCAGATTACAACATTTCCGGCAATCGCAGCAATCATGCTATTCCATGCCCACACGGCAACAGGAAAATTGAAAGAAGTAACCAAACCAATAATTCCGAGCGGATGGTATTGATCATACATTCTGTGCTCATTACGTTCCGAGTGCATAGTAATGCCATTTAATAACCTGGCTTGCCCCAGTGCAAAATCACAGATATCTATCATTTCCTGAACTTCGCCCAGTCCTTCCTGATAAATTTTGCCCATCTCAAGTGACACAAGATAAGCCAGATCCTCCTTATTAGCTCGTAGTTCCTCACCTATTTGTCTTACAATTTCACCACGCCTGGGGGCAGGATACGTCTTCCATATCTGAAATGCTTCCTCTGCTTTTTTTACTACAAATTCATAATCATCTATAGTAGCGTTGCTAACCTTCGCAATTTCTTTACCATCAATGGGCGTATGAGATGAAATTAAATCACCTTTAGTTTCAATCCAATTCTGTCCCGTACACACACCATTATTCACCGGGTTAATACCCAGTCTTTTCAATCTTTCTTTCATTTTTTCTCTCAATAATTAGTTTAACTATTCATTCATATAGGGGTATTTATAATCTGTTGCAGGTACAAAAGTCTCCTTAATAGTTCTGGGACTCACCCAACGAACTAAATTAAACTCACCCCCTGCTTTGTCATTTGTTCCTGATCCTCTTGAACCGCCAAAAGGTTGCAACCCAACAATAGCCCCTGTAGGCTTATCATTGATGTAGAAGTTGCCGGCTGCATAACGAAGTTTTTCACATATAAGCGAGGCTGCTATTCTATCCTGTGCAAATACAGAACCTGTTAATCCATAAGGTGACGTTGAATCACAAAGATCAAGTGCCTTTTCCAGTTCATTATCTTCATAGACAAATACGGTTAATACAGGACCAAAGATTTCTTCTTCCATTGTCTTGAAATGGTGGTCAACAGTTTCAATAATTGTTGGTCGAATAAAGTAACCCTGGGAGTTATCATATTCACCTCCGGTAATAATTTTAGCATCCGGAGAATTTTTTGCGTAGTCAATGTATCCTGTTATGGTATTGAAAGCATTATTATCAATAACCGCATTCATAAAATTATTAGAATCTGTTACATCACCAACTCTAATGTCATTGGTAAGATCAACGAGTATTTCTTTTATTTCACCCCACAGAGATTTTGGGACATACATTCTTGAAGCAGCAGAACACTTCTGTCCCTGGTATTCAAAAGCCCCCTTCAACGCATTAACGGCAACTTCATGCACACTTGCTGATGAATGAACAAAAATAAAATTTTTCCCTCCTGTTTCTCCAACAAGCCGAGGGTACGATTTGTAGTTAGGCATATTGTTGCTTACCTGCGCCCATAGGTTATTAAAAGTATTGTTCGAACCTGTAAAGTGTAATCCTGCCAAATCAGAAGAGCTCATTACATTATTACCAATTATAGATCCCTTACCAGGAACAAAGTTTATGACACCTTCCGGCACACCAGCCTCCATAAAAATTTTCATCAGGTAGTAATTTGACAGAATTGAAGAAGAAGCCGGTTTCCATATCGTTGTATTACCCATCATTACTGGTGCCATATTGAGATTGCTGGCTATGGAGGTAAAATTGAAGGGACTAACCGCGAATACGAAACCTTCAAGGGCACGGAATTCCATGCGGTTTAGTTGATTAAACGCAGATTTAGGTTGTTGCTCATAAATTTTCCCGGCAAATGAAACATTATACTTTAGAAAATCTATTGTCTCGCAGACAGCGTCAATTTCAGACTGGTAAATATTCTTACTCTGACCTAGCATAGTTGAAGCATTCATAACCTGACGATACTTGGCACCAATAAGCTCTGCCGCTTTTAATAAAATTGATGCTCTGATAGTCCATGTCAGGTTCCCCCACTCCTTACCTGCTTTAATTGCTGCCTCAACAGCCATCTTCACTTCTTTTTCCCCGGCTTTGTGGTATTGCCCTAATTCGTGTGAGTGATTATGGGGCATTGTTATCTTTTCTGTATCACCTGTCCGTATTTCCTTACCACCAATTATAAGAGGTACATCCACAGGATTACTACTTTGATTTTCCAGTTCCTTCTGAAGATCCATTCTTTCGGTAGAATTTTTGAAATAATTTAATACCGGTTCATTTTCCGGAACCGGGAAATTATAAACTGCATTGTTCATTTTTCCCTCAATATGTATTTACATGTTAGTCGTGTTGCATATTTTTGCAACTCGCTCCCAAACATATAAAATTTTAAGGTGGTTTGAAAATACTTAAGTTAAAAAAGGATTTTAATGCAGGTCTTTTAAAGCTTTTTCAGAACTTTTTTGGAAGAGTTCGTCATGCAGTGCATGGAATTGTGAAAAGATTTTAACTATGATCTTCCCTTCTTCTGTTAAGGTTGTGTACCCTCCGTCCAACCCGCCTCTCACCCGGTTTATAAGAGAAAAGCCTAATTTGTCTTCAATTTTTTTTAAGTTATCCCAGGTTTTGCGATAACTAAGATTAAGTTTTTCCATAGCACCCTTAAGTGAACCAGTTTCTTCAACAGCTTGGAGAAGCTTCCATTTTCCATCGCCCAGAATGTTTTCGCCATCTTCGGTTTCAAGCCATAACTTATAGTTGAATCTTAGTTTTTCAAGTTTCTCTTCCACAACACTTTCTCAGCTAAATAAATGATAAAAAAAATTATTGAATTCAAGATCACTTTTCAAGAGGAATGTTATTTAGTAAACATCCTTTTCAACCTCTATTTTCTCTTTCGAGCGGAGGACAATGACGGTTTCTAGACCCATCTCACTTTCTAATTTCACAACTTTTAGTTCGTACCCTTCAAATCCATCGTAGATATGAGATACTCCATCTCTAAGTGTAAAAGTGATTTCATCCATAGCAGTCACTACTTCAACCACTTCTGCGGGCCAGTTTTCTCCGAACCTTCCAAGAAAGAGAAATCCCTCCTCATTCTGATCGTCTATAAAATCGCCATAGGAATCAAACTCTTTTCCGACTTCACTACATGACATGAGGAAGAAGAATATCGAGAACAAAATTATATATCTTAAAATCTTCATTTTCTACATCCTTCCAATTTCATTTTTCCCTTAACTTCATTACCCGGCAAATGATTCAATCTATCAGCCAATTCCCACATCAAGGATAAAATGCTTTTCTGCTATCTCCATGCCATCCAGGGATTCAATATATTTTTCAACAAGGTTCTGTGTAACTCCGGGTAAGATAATATCAAACTCCACTTCATGATCAACTTTTAAGTGGATATATAGAACTTCTCTTAATTTGTACAAATTATTTATTTTTATCCTATCGTAAGGGATCATGATTGGAGAAAAAAATGGGCTTTTACTGGTTACCCGCAAACCTGCCTCGGTAAAAGTAACCTTCATTCCCCCTTTGCCAGCCATTTCGAGCGTGCCGACCTTGCGTACAACTTTTTTTATGGAGTATATTGGTTCAGTGTATGGATCATTTGGGAAGTCATTTTTTAATTCATTCCACTTTGCTCCACGGGCAAGAGCCCACAGAATAGCAAGAAAAAAACCGCCAAATACAGCCAGGAACGCAAAAAGTATTAAAAAGTCTTTCATTAAGAAATTACCTCAACTTCAAATTGGTGGTTCTTGCCTTAGGCATTCTGCCCATCATTCAGCATTTTTTTCTCTTTGGGAATGATAGAGGATGATTTAATCATCGTGGGCAAGTTAGTTTCGAAGAATAAATTTACCAGTTTAATCATAACCCAGAACATGAGAAGTGGCAGAGCGATCACCTGAATAACAAACAACCCTAAATAAAGCCAGGTTAGCAGGACCAAATTGTCAATAATTCCCCCCAGGTTATCAACCACCGCTATCAGGGCGTCGCTGAATTGAATTGTCTTTTCGCTAAGGAATGCCGCACTGTTCGTGATGGTTTCCCATATCCCATCAGAATCGGGGAAGCTAAAATCCTTAAAGGTATCAAGCTCCTGTGAATATAATTCTAATCTATTAGTTGCCTCACCAATCTTCGGTTCAAAATAACCACCGTATAATATGTCATTTACCACAGAAGAAAAAGGTAAGAGAAACCGGAAGATCAAAAGTAATAAGCTCATCCGAATAAGAAATTTTGATATTCTCCCTATTCTCTTTTCATCGAACCATAAAAGAATTGCTAAAACAATAATTAAGATGGCAAGAAGTTTTGGGACAAAAGTTATTCCAATTTCGAAAATAACTCTTTGAATACCAAGGGATGCGATTGAGGTAACTAAAACATCAGATAACCTTTCTGTCATATCATCAACAGGGTCGAGTATCTGCCCGATTGCAAGTGACAGACCGAAACCAGCAGGCTCCATTGTAATATCAGATTCCTTAATTACAGATACTGACGAATTAATAATAACCGTCGTTCCATAGGCGAGTGCAGCTTTTTCCATGGCGGTTGAAAAATATTCATCAGCGTTATTATCAAAATATGGTAAAGGAATATTGGGTACTATGAACAATATTAGGGCAAGAAGTAATCCAACGACCGATTTGATCAATTTCTCTTTCATACTTCACCGTGGAAAAGTTAACAATTCATTTTCTGCTTTCAGGATTAATGGATTGAATATAAGAAAAAATCCGATAACGAAATACCCTATTGAAACTTGGGATCATTTAATCTATCTTAACCACTATCCCAAAACTACAACGAGTAAATGATGATCTGGCTTAAAATTCTTAAAGACTTGATAGCAATTTTACGTGAAGGGCAAACACCCAAACAAATCGCCTGGGGATTCGCACTTGGCGTTCTCGTGGGACTCTCACCAACCTTTACTCTGCAGGGAATTCTCATCTGGCTTATAATTCTATTTATTGATGTTAACCTCGCGGCGGCAGTCTTAAGTTTTACGCTCTTCAGTCTCTTCGCATATATATTCGATCCATTATTCCATTCACTTGGGTTTTGGATACTTACACAAATTGACCCTTTATACGGAACATACACAACTATCTATAACATGCCCCTTGCCCCCTTTACAAAGTTTAACAATACTGTAGTTATGGGGAGCTTTGTCGTGGCACTGATACTAATGCTGCCCGTATATTTTGGAATGAAGCACCTCATTATAAAATACCGTGAAAAAATTTACAGTAAGTTGAAAAACAAAAAATGGTTTAAGGTGGTTAAAAACAGCCTGATAGTAAGATACTACGAAAAGGTAAGAGATCTGGGAGGTTTGAGATGAGAAAGAATTTCGTATTAGTTGTACTCGTGCCTTTAGTCTTAGTCCTAACAGTTGTCTGGATATTCCACAACCAGTGGATTGAGAGCGGACTTGAATACTCCGCCGAGGAAATTGTAGGGGCAAAAGTTGAAATTGATAATCTTAATCTTACCCTTGATCCTATCGGGATTGAGTTTACAAGAATGCAGGTTGGCAACCCGAACGATCCATGGGAAAACCTTATTGAAACAGATTCTGTAAAGTTCGAAATGGACGCTGCCCAACTAATCCGTGGTAAATATATAATTGAAGAAATAGCCATCCATAACGTTTCAATAGGAACCAAACGCACCACCGATGGCAGCCTGCCAATGGAGAGAAGAGACCGGGCAATATTGGCGGGTGATAAATTTACCTTTGCTGGTCTTGCTGATCAGGCACTTAGCAATCTTGTTACAACCACTCCCCTTTTTGATCTGGCAAAATTGAAGGACGGATTTAACCCTGATAGTTTAATTAAAATTCTTGATGTAAAATCCCTACAGCATCTCGATACCCTAAAATCCGGGATTAACAATATTGAAGCGGATTGGAAAGGACTTAGCACCGATTTCGAATCCTCTAAAGCAAAAGTACTTGATTTAAAAGAGCGCATAACAAAAATTAATGTTAATGAATTAAAGGATGTTACGAGCATCACCAATGCACTGGTAACTGTCGATCAGGCGGTTGGCACCGTAAACGAGTTAAAGGACTTAGTTACGAGCAAGTCTAAAACCATTAAGAGTGATCTTACGTCTCTTACAAATTCAATTGCCATGATTGATGACATTGTGAAAAGTGATTTTGGCAAGCTTAAGGATATGGCAAGGCTCCCAAGTTTTAATTCCGATGGTATGGCTAAGATGCTCGTCGGGACAGAGATGTACAAACGCGCCATGAATTATATGAGCTACCTTGACGCCACAAGAGCCAACATACAAGAATATACACCTAAGCCTGAAAAGGAAGAAGTCCCGCGTATGAAGGGACAGGATATTTCATTCCCGGCCGATGAGGGCTTTCCGAAACTATGGGTTAAGAAAGTTCTTATAACAGCCAATTCCGATAAGTATATTGAAACCGGGCTCTTTAATGCATCCGGCGTACTTACCAATTATTCTGATAATCAGAAAATTACAGGCGAACCATTCGCCATAATGCTGGATAGTAAATTTAAGGATCTGAGATCTCTAAAAGTCTCAGGAATTATTGATCGAAGAAAAGATACTCCCACAGATACTTACGATATTAAACTGGCGGGAGTTCCACTTTCTGACTTTACACTTGGCAGTTCCAACTTTCTTCCATCAAAGATTAAAACTGCCATCATGAATACGGAAGTGAAGCTGAGTGTACCGGGCAACAGTATTGATGCAGAATTAAAACTAAATCTCGCAAACCTCGAGCTGCTTTTCGAGAATGATCCCAAAAACATGGTTGAAGATATTGTTCACAGGATTCTTATGGGTTTAAGAGGACTTGACATCGGCATGAGAATGTGGAATACTGACGGCTATTTTAAGTTTGCCTTAACAACCAACCTTGATAACATGATTGCCACTGAGATTCAAAAAATCCTTGGTGAAGAAATTACAAAGTTACAGAATCAGTTAAGGGCAAAGTTTGATGCCATGGTAATGCCGCAAATTAACAAGTACAGAGCCGAATACGAAAACAAACTTGCAGGTATAACCGACCAGCTGGGCGGATACGAAATTTTACTTTCCGATAACCTTGGATTGGTTGATGGGAAAAAGAAAGAGCTTGAAGAAAGACTTGAAAAAGCCAAGAAAGGATTTCTTGAGGATAAGTTGAAGGGTTTGTTTAAGTAGAATGACTCCCCGATAGAACGCAGACTTTCATGATTATCATGATTTGACATGATAAGAAAAAAAAATACAAGCGAGTGGGAATGTTAAGGGATTAACCTCCCCGCGTTATCTTTTACTCAATTGTTATATCGTCGAACCATGCCTTACCGCCAATATTTTGAGGTGTAGAAATTCCAGCTCTGATACGCAATTCGGCAGTCCCTTCAGGAACAGTGATAACCGTTTTTACCATAGTCCAGTCTTTGGTACCAAGAACAGGACATTCAATTTCTGTTGTGAATAATTTTATAAAATTGTTATTATCACCCCAGCATTGAACAACAATAAAAGCTGAGCCATTAAGATCCTGAGCTTTTACCCAGCCTGTAAGTGTATAAGTATCGCCAACCTCGAAACCAGGAATAGTCCTGGTCCAATTGTATGCAATCCTGTCTTCAATGTGCGTTGAGTCGATAGCTATTGAAACGGAATATGAGCCGCTATGTTTTTCCGTAGAGTCCCAGACAAATTCTACCATGTCTTTAGTATTAGGTAGTCTTGTTGCATACCAGCCATCAGGTTCAAAAAACATAGCTGACTTTAGTTCAAACCCGCCATTAATATCAGTTGCAATTTTCTTTCCACCGCAACTGCATAAAAGTAAAATAATAGTAAACAAGAAAGCATTTACCATAATGATTGAGAAAATAGATTTTTTGTCTTTCATAATTTTTCATTCCCTTATACTTTTGTCATGCTGAACTCGTTTCAGCATCTGCATTTCGAAAGGAGTTAAAGAAGGACAAAACCTTTCTTTACTCTGTCTTCAAACTAAACGACTCTTTAACAAACTTTTCTACCAGTTTCAATTTCACTTCTTCCCCATTATAGATTTTTAAATGTCTCCTGAATTTACCCGACCCTTCCAGAAAGCTATTTTTATCCGTCAGGAGATGACCAAGATCGAACTCAACTGATATATGTTTTTTTCGTAAGAATAATCCACAGAACATGCGTCCCGGTTTTGCATAAATAATACCGCCATACATCACCTTCTCCTCGCATTCAGGAGCAATCGCCAGAATCATTTTTCTTATAGAACGAATTAATACCGCTAATTCCGGATTAAGGATTTCGAATTCTTCGAGCAGAGTTTCTATGGTTTTGTTTTGTTTCATTTTTTTTTATTGTAACGTTGTTGTGCCTAAGCAGAAGCCCAACACAACAATGCCACTTTTATTAATTAACTTTTTAATTAGAACAAAACTTTCATACATAAACTATGTTAAACAACAAAAACGATACGGAACTACAAACTTTTGAACTGCATAAATGCCAAATGCGAAAACGCTTTCTGTTTGAGGCACTGGTTAGGCTGTTTTGTTAAACTCATCGATAATAAAATCAATTCTTCTAAGTGATCCAGAATATTGCTTTTTATCTAATTCAGCTAATAACAAATACAGTAATTGTTTCAAATTATTTGCTGTAATAAATGTTAATTGGCAAATATTCAGTAATTCCTTGTTTCTTTTATTTTCATTGCCAAAATATGTGAGATATTTATCAGCTAGAGGACCACCATGAACATATGAAGATAAATCTCCATAGTTTGGTATGATTTTGTCAAGCCAACCATAATTTGAATTTGCCTCAGCAATAGATTCTTTTATAAAGGAAACAATATTCCTATAATTGAATTGTTTTGCTTTTTGAATAATCTCTTTTTTAGAAAAACTTTTTAATTCTGGTTTTTTTTCAATAATAACTTCATATAGTTTGTCTTCATTTTCAGGAGTGAGTATTTGCCAACTATCTAACCAGGATTTACCGATAATAATTGATTCAGAAAAATCACAATATTGGTAATATTCAACTCCTACATTATCATTTTGTTCTTTAGTATTCCTAATGAAAATAAACATATATTTAAGATGGTGTTCAATCAATGAGCGAAATAATATGTTTGCACTATATGGATCATCGTTCTCACATATATCAAAGATTGCATTTTTGATAAAATTAGTTTTCGTTATGAACATTGTATAAGCTTTGCCAACATTTGAAAGACCAACTTTCGAAAATGTTGATATAGCAGTATGAAAATTAATTTGCATGACTTCAAATATTTCGTCGTCTAGATCTCGAATGTTTTCTAATGTCATATTACCCCACTACAATATTTAATAGTTTATCACGTATGTAAATGGTCTTTTTAATAGCATTTTTAGTTGGGACATAACGGTTTACCTTGGCTGATTGTAATGCTATATTTTGAATATCTTCAATTTCTAGTTTAACAGCGTTTGATAAAAATATACGCTCACGAAGTCTACCATTGACTTGAATGACAACTGTTTTAGACAAAATGTCAGTTCGCTCATCATTTCCGTGATTTAATAATGGAAATGGAGTATCTATAATTATTCCATCAGACACATGTTCTACAATATAATCTCCAATTAAAATATTGTTTGATGGGATTAGAGCAACATTGTTGGTTTTATAATTTTCTTTTGCAAATTCATAAATATGATTATACGTGATTGCTTCAACAGGACCATAATTTTTTATTCTATCAAGTAGAATTTCCATTAATTCAGACGAATTAATACTTTGCTCTTTACCCACAATGACCAAGATTTGTGGACGACAAACAGCAATACCTTTGCTTAAAAGATTATTCTTAATTTCAGAATCACTAATAATTTTGTCTCTATAGTCTAAAGCTTGATGGATAGCAGAATTCACAATCGATGATATTCGAGGATGCAATCCCTTTCTGTGAGTAACAAAAGATGATTGAGGACTTTTTAGTTCAATGATATCCCAATATTTCTTTCCATAATTACGTTTAAAAAAATCAATTCTCTGATTTGTCATATTAATATTATTGATAAGAACAACCTCTCTTTTTAATTCAGCAGTATTACCAAATTTTAGAAATACCGGATAACGAGCGAAAAATTTGGACGCATCATTTTCAGTAGCATGCGAATTAAATAGAATATCTTTTTCAAATAATTCAATTTCGTCTTTTTTAAAAAGCGAACTATTGGAAAAAGAAAAAATATTTTTGGAATACTTAGTTGAATTCATAAAATTTTCTGAACAGCCTAACGGTGTTGCCCATAAGCCGCCGCCCATAGCAGCAATGCTTTACTGACAACGCTTATTTATAATTAGTAGCCGCATTAAATTGTCCCCAAATGCGGCGACGCTACTTTACTTTTACAACCTAACTAGAACAAAATGCCTTACGAAAAAGGTATATACAAAAATTATACTTGCCCTAAACCGTATCGGCGGTCGGTCTTGATGGGCTGGTTATATGGCGATTTATCTGCTACTCATATGCAGAAATATCTTCCCCTTGTTGTTTTAGATCCTCAATTGAGAGAGTCTTTATTTCTGGGTATTTATTCACTATTCCGTTGTGGCCTTCTATGAACATACCTAGAAATATATCCAGAGATACAAAGATTCTAGAAACAGTATGCTCTGTATAAGAGATATCAGTTGAAATCTCAACTGAGAATTTATCAATCCACTTTGTATATAAGCCCATTAAGCCATCATAATTTGGATGTGCATACTCACATAGATATTCATATATACCTCGATGTGCTGGAATATCTTTAGATATTCTATCAAGAACATTTAGGATTTGTTGAGCCGTAAATGCTTCTCTTACATCATTATCCGAATATTTAGAAGTTGCTTCCTCACATTTTTTGCCTTCGTCTTCTACTGCTTCATCAATTCTATCAGGTATTCTTGTGCCATATTGAAGGTTGAAAATTAATTTAAAAATACTTTTGAAATCACCAGAGGAAATTAGTACATCCAACCTTCTATTTGCGTCATAAATGACAGATGTGTTTTCATTTAATGCTCTTAATAAAATAAATGCTGATGCAACTTGTTTATTCTTTACACAATTAATGATAGAATTCGATAGATCATGAACGCGATGAAGAACTACTTGCAAATAGACTTGAAATCTAAAAACTGTTCTAGGCGTCAAAGGCTTACCTATTTCATTTGGATAAACATTTTTAACTTTATGACCATCAATTAATGATAGGCGTCGGTCAACGGATTGCAAACATTCTTTATCAGATGGAAGCAACTCATATAATTCAGTAGGTATGTTCATAATTTTAGCCATATAACTATATATTATACGAATAGACCGTTTTATTTACTGCTGTCTATTATTAGAAAAACTTTGTCCAATATTATAAAACCAGGCAGCTATTTGTCTGCTATTAGTCAAGCGCGATTATGTATTATTAGACAAACGCTTCCATTTCAATTAATCTGCTTAGTTCGTTTTATATCTAACAGCTGGCGTCTAAAATTCGCCCTTTGTGGTTGGCTTTAGAGAGTCCAATGGAAAGTCCTCGTCTAAGAATTGAAGCAAGATAACATTTAATTTGAATAATGTAAATACGTAGAGACGTAAAAACGTTAAAGCGTTAAAACGCAGAAACGTAGAAACGTAGAAACGTTGAGACGTTGAGACGGGTAGACGGGTAGACGGGTAGACGGGTAGACGGGTAGACGGAAAACTTAAAAATTTATTGTATTGTTAAATTGATGCACAGATAATGGATAAGGGCTGAAATAAAATTTAATTTTTGAAATTTGTTATTTGGGCTTTGGTGCTTACTATCCCCCTCCCTTCGACACTTCGATGGACTAAGTGCAGGCAGTTCAATGGACTCAGTGCAGGTACTTCGATGAACTCAGCATAACCATTTCGGGTCTCTGCTGCTTTGTGCCTTTGTCACTCCGAACTTTTTCACCTCTTAAAGTACGTCTTCCCAATTCTAAAAGTTCTGTATAGTTTTTGGAACGAAAGACTGTTCCAGGAGTTGTAACCTTTAAACACGGTTTTATCTAATACACTCTTGAACAGCGGGTATTGCTTATGTTTATATTCACCCAGAAAATCCCATGGTTTGGGAGAGAAAACAAAATGCAGAATTTTATCCTTTAGTGATTCTTCATCATGTTCAGATGATGGTGAAATTGTGAAGTTAAATTTCTCAGGAATGCATTCAAAATTATTGTGGAACATTATATTAAGAATTGTTTGATCAAAGAAAAGTAATTCGCCATTATGTTTTTTAGCAATTTCAAGACCCTTTGCTGAGCAGTGTTCTTTTTTCCAGGCTTCAATATCAATTAACAAAACGCCGGCATTAAAATATCTACAACTACTACTCATATCAAATTTTTTAAATATTGCATGATCCTTCATGTTATTAATAGTACCATTACTTCTTGCCCCAAGAGGTTTGGAATTTAGGGGGAAATTAAACAGTTCGGAGATGTCAGTCTTAATCAATAAATCAGAATCCAGATAGATTAATCTCTCTTCCTCAACTAAATCAGGCATTGCAAGTCTATAGTAAACAATCAGGTTTCCATAAAGTCCATGTAGTCCCTTGTATTCATCTTTATTAATCTCATGCGCAACCAGTTCATATTGCCCTGCAAACGGTTTAAGTGTTACATGAATTAATTCAAGATCGGATTTTGAAAAACCTTCATGAAACAGGTAGATCTTAATATTGTGCTTAGTGTTTTCCATTAAGGAGAAAAGAGTAACATGAAGACCTACTTCCATAAGTTTATCAGTACAGAACGCTATTGGAATATAATTTGTCAAATTTTTCTCCCTACAGTTAAAACGAGTTTTCTGTACATTTTAATTTTTGCGCCTCTTTTTAAGTCTGGTTTTCGTCATCTTAAAATACATTTTTGCCGTACGAATCAATCTCCACAATTTACCGAACGAAAAGCTATTCCATGAATTAGTATTTTCGAAAAGAGTACCTTTTATTTCTTGTTTATATAATCCATACCCGGCATGAAAAAACTCGCCAAATAGTTCCCAGGGTTTTGGAACCATAATAAAATGATAAATAGTTTCTTTTAGCTCTGTTAAGTCGGGTTTTTCGTAGGGAGGAATACTCGTCTGAAAATAATCAGCAAAAGTTTTATAATTACCTTCAAAAACCAGATTTAAAACTGTCTGGTCAGCTGTTGGGAAATAATCTTTATCATTTTCCACCACCTTAAGACAGCGCTCAGTAATCTTTTGCTCTTTCCAATTTTCGCAGTCAACTAAAAGCACTCCTGTAGTCATATAGGGAATCTCAGCATTCATTCCTCTCTTAAGTAGAAAATCTTTTTCCCAGGTTTCACCAACTTTTGTGTCAGAATGAGCAACAGCTGCATACGTGTCAGTAGCAGTGTCATACAATTTAGCAACGTCCATATTCACGATAAGATCACAATCGAGGTATAAAACTCTTTTCAGGGGTAGTATATCCGGCAGCGACAGTCGAATATATACAATCTTTTTACCAAACCATCCGGAGGCATTACTAAATTTATTCTCATTAATTTTAAAAACTGAAAGCTCAGCTTTATCTTTATATGACTGAATGGATAGCTCCAGTTTTTTTATGTCTTGTTCGGTAAAGTCCTCATGGAAAAAATGAATGTGCACCTTTCTGGAAGCCCGACGGAGCATCGAAACGATAGTAAGATGTAATCCAATTTCCATATTTTTATCGCAAACAAGAGCTACGTTAATACTATTTTCTGCTTCAGTCATTATTCCTCAGTTTAGCTCTTCTTTCAAAAAACCATCCAATTCTTTTCCGAAAGGTTCTAAAGTATAAGCGCAAAGTACGTATAAATCTATGTAATTTGTTAAAAGTCAAATCGTTCCATGAATTTGTATTTTCGAAAACAGTGCCTTTAATCTCAGATCTGTACAAAGAGTAGTTACCATGAAATATCTCACCCAAAAATTCCCATGGTTTTGGCACACCTACAAAATGATAGATGGTATCTGACAGTTCTGATGGCAACGGCTTATCGTTGGGCCAGACTGAAGTTTGTGTGAACTTTTCGAATGGGAGAAATTTTCCATTAAATAGATAGTTTAGTACAGTCTGATCTACAGTCCGAATTTTGTTACGATCTTCATTCAACAAATCAATGCTTTTTTTAGTGATTTGATTATTTCTCCAGAAATCACAATCAATAAGCAACACTCCCGCCTGTAGTGAAAGGGAATCCGGATCACATCCTTTTGATAAAAGGTATTCTGAGTCCCAGCACTTTTCTACAGGGTTCATACTCTCGGCAGCCAGTCCAAACCCAGCCATATCCAGGTCGAAGATTTTTGCAACATCGAGATTTACCAATAGATCCGTATCAAGATAGAGTATTTTATCAACAGATAGCAATTCCGGAATTGTTAATCTAAAATACGTTATTGTTTTACCAAATAATCCAGGCTGTGAATCAAACCGACTTTCTTCAATCAAGCGAGGAAATAGCTTATATTTATCCCTAAAAACAGAGAGCGAAGCTTCCAGATTCTGAATATCACGCTCTGTAAAATTTTCATGAAACAAATAAACATTAACCATTCTTGAAACTTTTTTCAATAAAGAATGGAGGGTTAAGTGTAATCCAGCTTCCATATTTTTATCGCAAACGAGAGCAATATTGATAGTATCATTCTTTTGATTTTGAAGCATAATAAGTTCAGTAGTCCTGTTAGAGTAGAATTTAATTCCTTACTATATATATCGGCTATAAGATAAGGTTTTAAGTACAATGATTATTAACAATTCTTTTAGTTTTGAGTTCCTTTGAAGAAAAATAAAACCCCCGGATATTGGGAACAATACAAGGGGGCTTAAAAGGAGAAGTAATTTTACTTCTACTATTTATATGGGGTAATTCTAAAAAGCAGATATTAGACGCCAGACATTAGACTGGCAGACAAAAAACTGAACAAAAGACAAAACCTGTAAACAAGAGAAATTCAGATCAACACAAAGCAAAAATTTATCAGGTAGCAATTCAGCTCTACTAAACGGAAGCCACTATTTTCTTTGCTACCCTACTGGTTTTAAATAATTTATAATTTATACTGTCACTTATGGCAGTTAAGCTTGCCTTAATAATATTTTCGGATGCCCCGACTGTTGACCAGGAATCAACACCATCGCTTGAGTCGACGAGAACACGTACCTGTGCCCCGGTTCCGTTTTTCTCGCCGAGTACACGAACCTTATAATCAACAAGGTGCATATTCTCGATGGAAGGATAAAATCTAGTAAGAGCTTTACGTAAAGCTTTGTCAAGGGCGTTCACAGGTCCGTCTCCATCAGAAGCGGTATGCTCTTCTTCACCATCAACAATAACTTTTAGAACAGCTTCAGAATACTCGCTGCCATTCTCATCAAACATTACATTCATCTTAGCGTATTTCACATCAAAGAATGGGGTGTATTCTTTAAGCTCGGCTCTGAGCAATAATTCAAATGATGCTTCTGCCCCGTCATATTGAAGTCCGCCATACTCCATGGTTTTAATATGCTGCACAAGATCCCTGCTAAAATCTTTATCATCCGGTAGTTCAATTCCAAATTCCTTTGCCTTGTATCTGACGTTGCTCTGACCGGAAAGGTCTGACACAAGTACACGCTGGGTATTGCCAACTTTTTCTGGAGAAATGTGTTCATACATTCTGCTGTCCTTTAGCACCGCGCTTACATGTATGCCACCCTTATGCGCGAACGCAGATCTGCCCACGTAAGCCGATCGAATATTGGGAACGAGATTCATAACTTCGTAAACGTAGTTTGAAACCGAAGTCATATCGGAAAGGTCAATATCACTCATGGTTTTACAACCAAGTTTTAGAATCAAGTTTGGAATAACACTGCTTAAGTTAGCATTGCCGCATCTCTCGCCAACACCATTTATTGTACCCTGCACATGAACAGCACCTGCGAGTACCGCAGCAAGTGTGTTAGCTACACCAAGTTCACTATCATTATGACAATGGATACCAATAGGGCTGCTTACCGTTTCTTTTACGTGCTTGATAATTCTCGTGATTTCCTCCGGTATCGATCCACCATTAGTGTCGCAAAGTGTAAGTACATCGGCACCGCCATTTGCTGCTGCCATTAACATTTTAATAGCAAATTCATGGTCATCCTTATATCCGTCAAAAAAATGCTCGGCATCAAAAACTACTTTACGTCCGTGTGATTTAAGGAGCTCAACAGATTTGTAAATCAGTTCTTCATTTTGCTCATCACTTAATCCAAGACTCTTATGTGAATGCAGGCGCCAGGTTTTACCAAAGATTGCAATTACCGGAGTCTCAGCTTTTAAGAGCATCTGTATATTATTATCACTCTTAACTTTATCGGGAAAACGTGCCGTTGAACCAAAGGCGCAGATTTTACTATTCTTTAGATCCAAGCCACGAACCTTTTGGAAGTATTCTTCATCTTTAGGATTACTGCCGGGCCAGCCCCCTTCGATAATGTCTATTCCGAAGTCATCAAGCTTCTCCGTTATTAACAATTTATCATGTATTGATAGATTTACTCTTTCACCTTGTGTACCGTCACGCAAAGTTGTGTCGAATAGTTCTATTAGTTCTCGGTCCTTCATCATAGCACCCTAAAAAATATTATTGAGATATCATATTAGTCTTGCGCGCATACTCAAACAGTCCGCCCGCTTCAATAATTGGAAGTACATCACCAATCGGATTTAGCTGATAAGAAGTACCTGTAGTCAGGTTGGTGATCTTATTCTGATCCAGATCTATTTCAATTTCATCGCCGGTTTTGATTTTGTCGTTTATTTTCATCGTTGAATCAAGAGGAATAACAAAGCCGCCATCAACAGAATTTCTGTAAAATATTCGTGCATAAGATTCAGCGACAATAGCTTTTACACCGGCTACTTGCATCGCAAAGGGGGCATGCTCGCGGGATGATCCACATCCAAAGTTGGCACCACCAATAATTATTGAATATTCAGATAAGTGCTTTCCCACATCAACAAATTTAATTCCGCCGCCTGGTAAACCGGATTCCTGAATTGGCACACTTGATAAGGCGTACTTACCATAAAGCTTTGATTCTTCAGAATCAGTCATGCTGTAAACCAAATGCTCTGCCGGAATAATCTGATCAGTGTCAATGTTGTTGCCAAGTACAAAAGCCTTGCCAGTTATTTTATTGTTCATTTTTAATTCCTTTTCTTGCTCCTACTCATGCTCTTAATCTTGATCTTATTTTATGAGTAAGAGCAAGAGTAAGATTATGAGCAAGATTTTTTTTATAAGTAATCTCTTGGATCGGTAATAACTCCTGTCAAGGCCGATGCTGCAACAGTTAATGGTGACGCTAAATAAACTTCTGATTTTTTACTTCCCATTCTTCCGGGAAAATTTCTGTTGGTTGTTGAGATAACAATGTCGTGATCAACGCTACGACCAAAAGTATCATCAGGACCACCAAGACAGGCGGCGCATGAAGACTGAGCAATTTCACAACCGGCATTTGTAAATATTTCTTTAAGCGTTACTCCATTGAAAGTTTCCACCTCAAACTGAGCGGCAACTTCTGTACTAGCCGGCACAATAAAAGTGGGAACTTTTGTTTCCTGTCCGAATAATAATTTAGCGGCAAACATAAAGTCAGTTATTTTGCCACCCGTACAGGAACCGATATAACACTTTGTTAGCTTAGTCCCTTCCACACTTCTTACAGTCCCGCGGTTATCAGGGCTATGAGGCTTTGCAACAAGGGGTTCCAGTTTGCTCACATCATATTCGTATTTACTCTGATATACAGCGTCAGCATCACTTTTGAAAATTTCATAAGATTTATCAGTCCGTTCTTTTACGTATGCTTCCGTAACTTCATCTGCCTGAATAATACCGCTCATACCGCCTGCTTCAATAGCCATGTTGGTTAAGGTCATTCTTTCGTTCATGCCAAGTGAGAAGACTGCTTCGCCATCAAATTCCATGGCACGGTAAGTCGCGCCATCTGTAGTGATATCGCCGAGTATTTGAAGAATCAAATCCTTTGCCGTCAAGTACTCAGGCATCGCTCCATTAAAGGTGAACTTCATCGATTCTGGCACTTTTTCCCAAATCTTTCCGGTGCCAAGAATAAAAGCAGCATCAGTGTTACCAACACCAGTTGAAAACATACCAAAAGCACCCGATGTGCAAGTATGAGAATCAGTACCGAATAAAACTGTGCCTGGTAAGTTGTACCCTTCCTCCGCTAAAGCAATGTGGCATACACCCTTGTATCTGTCTGTTCCCACATCGTAATAATTATCGAGGCTTTGCTCTTTGGCAAATTCACGCAGGATTTCAACATTCCTGTTAGCGTGTTTGTTAGCTGTAAAAATGTAATGGTCGGGGAAAATTACAACGCGGTCTTTATCCCATATTTTTGCCTTTTCGCCAAATTCACGTTTCCAGATTCCAATGGTTGGCGGCCCGCATACGTCGTGTGTCATTAATGTATCGACATTAAGCCATATACTTTCGCCGGGTTTTACTATATTTTTTCCTGCCGATTTAGCAAGTATTTTTTCTGTTATTGTCATTCCCATATCAGTATCCTTTAGCTGGCATTTGTCAATGCGTTTTCTTCAATAAATTTTTCAGTTTCACACTTATTCAACTCCATCTGATTAAGAGCCTGTAGATAAGCCTTTCCACTGGCTTCAATAATATCAGTGGAAATACCTCTTCCGCTATATGTGCCATTTCCTATCCGAAGTCTCACATTTACTTCACCCAGGGCTTGCCTTCCTGAAGTAACAGAACGAACACGGTATGATTCTACTTCGGGCTTAATATTAAGCGCGCGATCAATGGCGTTGAACATGGCATCTACCGGACCATCACCAGTTGATGATTCTTCAAAAATTGCATCTTTAGCTTTAATACGGACAGTTGCTGTCGGAACAGATACGCTGCCGGATAGCACATTCAAGTAGTCAAAATCATAGTATGCAATTTCAGAGAAGACTTCATCCCCCATGATAACTCGCAGGTCGTCATCGAATACTTCCTTTTTCTTATCTGCGAGCTTGGTAAATCTTGCATATGCCTTGTTCAATTCTTCTTCAGAAGTAGTGTAACCTAATTCTTCCAGTCGGACTTTCAAACCGTGTCTGCCTGAGTGACGTCCCAAAATAATTTTAGTCATTGGAACACCAACTGACTCGGGCGTCATAATTTCATAAGTGTTTCGGTTCTTTAACATTCCATCCTGGTGGATGCCTGATTCGTGAGCAAAAGCATTCTCGCCAACAATAGCTTTATTAGGCTGAACAATAATGCCGGTGAAACCACTAACCATTTTACTCGTGTTATAAATCTCCAGTGGATTTATATCAGTATAATAATCGAGCAAATCCTTACGAACCCGCAAGGCCATTACAATTTCCTCCAGGGAGGCGTTTCCTGCGCGTTCACCGATTCCATTAATTGTGCATTCAACCTGACGTGCACCCTGATCAAGCGCTGATATTGTATTGGCAACGGCTAATCCTAAATCGTTATGGCAGTGGACACTAATTACTGCCTGGTCAATATTTTTCACTCTTCGTTTTAATTCAGCTATTTTCTCACCGAATTCATGGGGAAGAGTATACCCGGTTGTGTCAGGGATATTAACCGTTGTTGCACCTGCAGAAATCGCGGCTTCAATAACGTCCGCCAGATAACCGATATCAGTTCTACCCGCATCTTCGGCGGAGAATTCAACATCATCACAGAAAGTCTTGGCGAAGGCTACGGCATCGTATGACATTTTAATAATTGTTTTGCGTTTCTCTTCAAGAGTTTTACCATATCGCTCATGCCCGAATTTACCAAGTATATGATAATCAGAGGTAGAAGAAAAAGTATGTATTCGCTTCTTTTGCGCACCACTGATTGCTTCATAAGCCTTCTGAATATCAAGTTCCTTAGCTCTGCACAAGGCAGCGACGATTACATCAACTTCCCCACTGACTCTTTTAACGGCCTCAAATTGAGTGGGTGAAGAGACAGGAAATCCAGCCTCAATCACATCAACGTTTAATTTTTCTAACTGCCGGGCTATTTCAACCTTTTCGATTACGTTTAATGAAGCACCGGGAGACTGCTCGCCATCCCTTAATGTTGTATCAAAGACTATTACTTTTTTGTCCGTCATAACACTCTCCGTTTGAATAAAAAATTATAATGTAAACACGCCTAACGCTTGTTCGTTATAAACTTCATCGAACTGGTGTAGTACCAATTCGGCAAAGTCGCTCGTGCTTACCAGCTTTCCATCAACAGAGTTAATGTCAATTGTCCGGTAACCATTCTTGAGTACTCTACCAACAGCCTCCTCGGTTAAGCTTGCTGCCTTATTCATTTTAAATGAATATTCAAACATCATAGCAACCGATAGAATCATTGCAATAGGATTAGCTTTGTTTTGTCCGGCAATATCCGGCGCACTTCCATGAACCGGCTCGTAAAGAGCATACTTTTCGCCAAGACTTGCAGATGGCAGCATACCCAGACTTCCGGTTATCATACCGGCTATATCGCTTATTATATCACCAAATAAGTTGGATGTAACTACAACGTCAAACTGGCGTGGGTCGCGCACAACCTGCATTGCAGCGTTATCAACATACATGTGATTTAGTTTTACTTCCGGATATTCTTTTGAAACCCGTTCCACCACATTGCGCCAGAATTGAGAAACTTCCAATACGTTTGCTTTGTCAACGGATGTCACTTTTTTACCACGATGCATAGCTGCTTCAAAAGCCTTGCGAGTAATTCTTTCAACCTCTTCAGTTGAATAAACCATGGTATTCCAACCCTTCTCAGAATCTATACCTCGAGGTTCACCAAAATATATTCCCCCGGTAAGCTCGCGAAAGACTACAAAATCTGTCCCTTCAATAATCTCATTCTTCAAAGAAGATGAATCTAAAAATTCAGGATAAACCTTTGCCGGACGAATATTAGCATACAGCCCTAATGATTTACGTAATTTCAGTAACGCAGCTTCAGGTTTTAAATGGTGTTCAAGATTCTCCCATTTATAACCGCCAACTGCGCCCAGTAAAACGGCATCGCTGTCGTAACATGCCTGCAGGGTTTCATCCGTAAGTGGATTATTATGCAAGTCATAGGAAGCGCCGCCTATCGGATGCTCACTTGTTTCTAATGCGACATCAAATTTACCGGCGATATGATGCATAAGTTTTACTGCTACATTCATTACCTCCGGTCCGATTCCATCGCCGGGAAGTAAAGCTACTTTGTGCGTCATACACCAACCTCCTCTTTGGAGTTCTTTTTGAATAACCACGACATCATTTCACGAAGCTTAGCGCCAACTTGCTCTATTGGATGTTCGCTATTCACCTTACGCAACCTGTCCATTTCTTTCTGACCGCTATTATATTCTTCAATAAATTCTTTTGCAAAACTTCCGCTCTGTACTTCTTTAAGAATTTGTCTCATGGCGTTTTTGGACTCTTCATTTATGATTCTTGGTCCGCGTGACATTCCACCGTATTCAGCAGTATCACTTACCGAGTGATTCATTCTTGTTAGTCCGCCTTCATAATAAAGATCAACAATAAGTTTCAACTCGTGTAAACATTCGAAGTAAGCTAACTCTGCCGGATAACCGGCTTCAGTTAAAACTTCAAATCCGGCTTTTACCAATTCAGCTGAGCCGCCGCATAAAACTGCCTGCTCACCGAATAAATCAGTTTCAGTTTCGTTCTTAAAGTTTGTTTCAATAACACCAGCTTTTGTACCACCAATTCCTTTAGCCCACGCAAGAGCTAAATCTTTTGTGTTACCGCTCGGGTCTTGTTCAACAGCTATTAAGCAGGGTACGCCGGCACCTTCAAGGTAAGTACGACGAACTAAATGTCCGGGGCTTTTTGGTGCCACCATCATAACATTTACGTCAGCAGCTGGTACTATTTGTTTGTAATGGATATTAAATCCATGTCCGAATGCAAGTGTATCGCCTGCTTTTAACCCAGGTTGTATTGATTCCTCATAGACTTTTTTCTGAGTCTGATCAGGAAGCAGAACCATAACAATATCACCCCATGCAGCGGCTTCTGAAACTTCCATAACTTCTAACCCGGCTTTGATTGCTTTGTCCCACGATGTACTTTCCTTCCTCAAACCAACTCTAACATTCATTCCACTTTCAAAAAGATTAAGTGCATGCGCATGACCCTGGCTGCCAAATCCTAGGACAGCTATTTTTTTATCTTTTAGTACTTCTAATGACGCGTCCTGTTCGTAATAAACTTTCATTTCTTTCTCCTTTTTAAACAACTGATGAATATTCTCTTTTAATATCTTTTGGTTGATCCCCTCTCCTGAGGGCTACTCTGCCCGATCTCGCCATTTCAACAATTCCAAATGGCGATAAAACATTTACTGCTGCATCTACTTTGTCAGGAGGACCTGTAACTTCTATCATTAAAGTCTTTGGATTAATATCGACAACATTTCCTCTGAAGATATCGCACAGATCAATAATTTCGGCACGTTGCCCTTTACCATAATTAACGGTGATGAGTGCTAATTCTCGTTCGACCCTTTGCTGGTCAGTTAGATCCACAACCTTTACTGTGTCTATTAATCGATGAAGTTGTTTGACAACCTGCTCAATTATTTTGTCCTCTCCGGAAGTGACAATTGTCATTCGTGAGAGTTCCTGAAACTCTGTTTCGCCAATTGAAATACTGTGGATGTTAAAACCCTTTCCACTAAACATTGTTGCTACGCGATCAAACGCACCAAAATGATTTTCTACCAAAACTGAAATTGTATGTTTCATATTAAGTCATCCTCTTTGGGTTTAGCCGTTTAACAATCATATCAGAAATTGAAGCCCCAGATGGAACCATCGGGAAAACCATGTCTTCCTTTACTACCCTGAATTCAATTAAACTTGGGCCATCAGTTCTATCAAATGCCTTATTTAGTATTTCGTCAACTTCTTCCTGCTTGTCTGTGCAATAGGATGGAATACCAAAAGCTTCGCCAACTTTACAAAAATCCGGGTTGCTGGCACTAAGATCAGTGAAGCTGTATTTCTCGGCATGGAATAATTCCTGCCACTGACGAACCATACCAAGGAATCCGTTATTTATAATTATAAAATTGATAGGCAGCTTATATGCTACAGCAGTTATCAATTCCTGTATATTCATTTGGAAACCACCATCACCGCTTATAGAAACGATAGGTCTATCCTTAATTGCAAAGGCTGCACCAATAGCTGCCGGAACAGAGAAGCCCATAGTTCCTAATCCGCCGCTTGATAAGTGTGAGCGCGGATTCGTGAATTTGTAATGTTGCGCAATCCACATCTGATGCTGACCGACGTCACTAACAATAATTGCTTCGCCTTTCGTCTTTTTAGATATTTTATCAATAATAAATTCAGGGCGTAATAAACCATCTTCTGTTTCGAAGTGTAACGGACATTCCTCTTTCCATCCGTTTAATTGATCCCACCATTCAGTAAGATCCTGCTGATTTTTCATCTCGGCAGCAATACCTGCAATAACATGTTTTACATCGCCAACTATTGGTAAATCAACAACAACGTTTTTATCAATAGCTGTTGGATCAATATCGACATGTATTTTATAGGCGTTTGTTGCGAATGTATCTGTACGTCCAGTTACCCGATCATCAAAGCGTGCGCCAAGCGAAACCAGAACATCACAATTATTTACAGCCTGGTTAGCATAATAAGTCCCATGCATACCTAACATTCCAAGAGATTGTGGGTCAGTCCCTGGGAATGCGCCTAGTCCCTGCAAGGTCATAGTAACAGGCAGATTATTTTCTTTAGCTAATAATGACAATTCATCCGAACCGCCTGACATTATTACACCACCACCAACATAAAGCAACGGGCGTTTTGCTCTGCTAAGTACCTGAGCTGCTTTCTTAATCTGGTTATAATGCCCGTGCACTTTCGGTTTGTAACCTTTCAAATCAAAGGTTTCAGGATAATGAAAATAGGCTGATCCGCCAAAGACATCTTTTGGTATATCGACCAAAACTGGTCCCGGTCTGCCAGTTGAGGCAATGTGAAAAGCTTTTTTGATTGTGGTTGCAAGATCATTAATGTCACGTACCAGAAAATTATGCTTTGTTATCGGGCGTGTAATCCCAACAATGTCAGCTTCCTGAAATGCGTCATTACCAATTAAGTGCGATGGAACCTGTCCAGTGAAGACTACTATTGGAACTGAGTCCATATAGGCATCGGCAATTCCTGTAACTGTGTTTGTTGCACCTGGTCCTGAAGTAACAAGAACAACTCCAACTTTACCTGTTGCTTTTGCGTATCCCTCTGCGGCATGAGTAGCTCCCTGTTCATGACGAACAAGAATGTGTTCGAGATAATCTACATCGTAAAGTTTTTCATATACCTTCAGTACTGCTCCTCCGGGGTAGCCGAAGATATGCTTCACCCCTTCACGCTTAAGACATTCGAAAAAGATGTCAGCGCCTGATAACAATGGTTTCTGTTCGCTCATAACAGCCTCATTATTTTAGAAAATTGTTTTTAGAACTGCTCCCGTGCTTGCCGAAGTAACCATTTGAGAATAACGAGCCAGATACCCTCTTTTTATCTTTGGCTCAAATGGTTTTAATTCTGCAAGTCTTGTTTTGATTTCTTCATCCGTTAATTCTACATTCAGTTTATTATTAGGAATATCAATAGAAATAATATCCCCTTCTCTTACCGCGGCAATAGGTCCTCGCTCGGCAGCTTCTGGCGATATATGTCCGATACATGCGCCACGTGTTCCGCCAGAGAATCTTCCATCCGTAATAAGTGCAACCTTATCACCAAGTCCCATACCCATAATTGCGCTTGTCGGGGTTAGCATCTCAGGCATTCCCGGACCACCTTTTGGCCCTTCATACCTTATAACGACAACTTCACCTGCCTGTACTTCTCTACTGAGAATACCGGCAACTGCTGATTCCATTGATTCATAAATTCTTGCCGGTCCTTTGTGAACTTTCATGCTGTCATTAACCGCACCTGTTTTTACAACAGAACCTTCAGGGGCCAGATTACCAAATAGGATTGCCAACCCACCTGTCTTTGAAAACGGTTCTTCAACACTTCTGATTACAGATCGATCTAAAACCACCGAGTTCTTAATGTTATTTCCAATAGTCTCGCCTGTAACAGTTCTTTCATCTAATTCTAAAACACCATCCAACTTTGACAGTTCATTCATTATTGCTGATATTCCACCTGCCCTATCAACATCTTCCATGTGAACATTTTTTGTAGCGGGGCTAACCTTGCATATGTAAGGTACTTTTTTTGATAACTCATTCAGGTAATGAAGATCGAACTTTACTCCAGCTTCATTTGCAATTGCAATTGCATGAAGGATTGTGTTTGTACTTCCACCCATAGCCATGTCCAGGGCAAAGGCGTTCTTGAATGATTTTTCATTTAGGAAGTCGGAAGGTTTTAAATCTTCTTTTACTAAATCGAGTAATTTCCTTGCGGCTTTCTTCGCTAATTCCAGGCGCCGTGGGTCGACAGCCAGAATTGATCCATTACCAGGAAGAGCAAATCCTAATGCTTCCATTAAACAATTCATTGAGTTTGCGGTGAACATCCCTGAGCAGGAGCCGCAGGTTGGACATCCATTATCTTCCAGATCCTTTAATTCTTCCTCATTGATTTCGCCGGTCTGGAATTTGCCAACACCTTCAAACACAGAGATAAGATCAACTTTTTCTCCTTTGGATGTTACACCAGCTTTCATAGGACCACCTGATACAAATATGGTGGGGATATCAATCCTTACTGCGGCCATCAACATGCCGGGGACAATTTTATCACAGTTTGTTATGCATATCATCCCATCCAGCCTATGGGCTTCAACAACTGTTTCCACGCAATCAGCAATTAATTCACGACTTGCTAATGAATAGCGCATTCCAAGGTGCCCCATTGCAATTCCATCATCAACACCTATAGTGTTGAATTCGAAGGGAACACCGCCGGCTTCGCGTATTGTTTCTTTTACAACTCTTCCAAATTCCTGCAGGTGAACATGACCGGGGATAAGATCGATATAGGAATTACACACCCCAATAAAAGGCTTCTTAAAATCATCGTCACTTTTAATTACGCCAGTGGCTTTAAGTAAACTTCTGTGTGGTGCCTTATCGAAACCGGATTTGATTAAGTCTGATCTCACAACAACTCCATTCATTGCCCAAAAGAAAAAACATTCTTCTTCCGGTCAATTCGAAATCAGTTTTGTTGTGATGCTTTATTGCTTATGGTTATGTTAAATTAGATTTGGAATTGACCGCTATTATTTAGCCTACTAGGACGCTAAGACCTAGAAGGCCTAGAATAATAATGATAATTCCGAGAATGATATTTTCTAGAGGTAAGTTTAGAATATGCGCATGACTCCCTTCCAAAGCAATTGCTCTGATATTGGATTCATTAGTATGTTTTGTCATGCGATTCATTGATTCAATTATATTTCTAAATTGAGGGCAAAACTAAAACATAGAGGATACAATGTCAAGTAAAAAAAATTTTTGTTAATTCTGCAGGCATCTTAATTTTGTTAATCTAACTTATATATATAAGACAAATATTTATCTCCAAGAATTATTCTTCTAAACCATTGTTTAGGTTTTTCGATAATTAATTAAGCAAAGAAAGCATCTTTCAAAAAAAAACGAAATTCATTTTTTTTATTCTGCTCGTTTATTTTTCTCTTGACATCCAATAGACGAGCGTATATATTGGCACCTAAATTTATTATGATACAACACAACAGAAATATCGCCCTAATGATTATGCATATGATAATGCGAATGCACATATCGTGACGGGCAACTTATGCTAATAAATACATAACAGAGTTTTAATGTAGCCCTTCAAGTTGAAGGGTTTTTTTGTATACGTTCTTATAAAATAAGTTTGCTTATCAAGATTGGCAGAGGGAACAGGCCCTGTGAAGCCATAGCAACCCCAGGCGAGAAATCGTGGAAGGTGCTAAATCCTGCCCTGACTGTTTTATTAGTCATGGGGAAGATGAGAAGAGAAGTTTTTAAAAATAAAAACCTTTTCAGGAATCTTTCCCGAAAAGGTTTTTTTCGTTTTAAAGAGTCTTGAATAAAATAATCATATAAACCGAAAGGAAATTGTTATGAGCGCACCAGACAGAAAATACAGATTCGAAACATTGCAGTTACACGCGGGGCATGAACCTGATGCAGTTACTAAATCCCGTGCTGTACCAATATATCAGACCACATCATATGTTTTTGATGATGCACAGGATGCAGCCGATTTATTTGACCTGAAAAAATTTGGCAACATTTATACACGGATAATGAATCCTACAACTGATGTTTTCGAAAAGAGAATTGCAGCCCTGGAGGGAGGTGTTGCAGCTCTGGCTACTGCATCCGGACAAGCAGCGGAAACTCTTGCCATTACTAATATTACTAAAGCCGGGGATAATATTGTCTCAACAAGTCTATTGTACGGTGGAACATACAATTTGTTTAAGGTAACATTACCCCGCTTTGGTATTGAAGTGAAATTTGTTAGCGGCGATGAGCCGGAAGAGTTTGAAAAATTAATCGATAGTAAAACGAAAGCCTTGTACATCGAAACAATTGGCAATCCAAAATTGAATATACCAAACATAGAAGCTTTGGCTGCTCTGGCCCATAGATATGGTATACCACTTATCGTTGATAATACATTTGGTGCTGGCGGTTACCTCGCCCGCCCAATAGATTTTGGTGCTGATATTGTTGTTGAATCAGCTACTAAATGGATAGGTGGACATGGCACATCAATAGGGGGAGTTATTGTTGACTCAGGTAACTTTGACTGGGGCAATGGTAACTTCCCTGTTTTTACTGAACCATCTCCCGGCTATCATGGATTGGTATTCAATGATGTCTTCGGTAAAACCGGACCATTTGGCAACATCGCTTTTATTATTCGTGCCCGTGTTGAAGGTCTCCGTGATCTTGGCCCATGTATAAGTCCTTTTAATTCTTTTCAACTGATCCAGGGTTTGGAAACACTATCACTACGAGTTGATCGGCATGGAGAGAATGCGTTTAAGCTTGCAAACTGGTTGAACAATCATGAATTGGTTGATTGGGTTTGGTATCCTGGTCTGGAAAATCACGAATCACATGAAAACGCTAAAAAATATTTACGTAAGGGACTTTTCGGTTCGATGCTTTCCTTCGGCATTAAAGGCGGAGTTGAAGCTGGCAAGAAGTTCATTAATAATGTAGAGTTATCCAGTCTTCTTGCAAATGTAGGGGATGCAAAAACTTTAGTAATTCATCCGGCTTCTACAACTCATCAGCAATTAAGTGAAGATGAGCAGCGTGCTTCCGGAGTTGCACCTGAACAAGTAAGAGTTTCTGTTGGATTAGAGCATATTGATGATATCATTGAAGATTTTGATATTGCTCTTAAAAAAGCTGTGAGCGCTAAAGTATCGGCTTAGCCTTTGGTCTCCAGTAACATATTATTGAATGGAATAAATTCTAAAATTGAGAATAGAGGATTAAATGTCTTTACAAGAGGGTACAACTAGAAGGGTACAAACGAGCTTCGTTGAATTATTCAACGAGGCTCTGCCTCTCACCCTGGAATCGGGCGAAACTTTAAATCATGTTAAAGTGGCTTATCAGACCTACGGCACATTAAATGCAGATGGCACAAACGCTATACTGATTTGTCACGCATTAACAGGCAATGCACATGCAGCAGGTTTTCTGGCCGGCAGCGAGTATGATTTCCATGCCCGCCCGGATTGTCTCAATCAGTATTCAGTCATGTCAAAAGATCAGCCAGGTTGGTGGGATCCACTAATTGGAGAAGGAAAGGTTTTTGATACTAACGAATATTTCGTCATCTCTTCAAATATACTTGGAAGCTGCTATGGCACAACTGGTCCAACAACAGTAAGTTTCGAGACGACAAAAAAGTATGGCAGAAGTTTTCCTGTAATAACTGTCCGTGATATGGTACGAGTCCAGAAAAAGCTAGTCGATCATCTTGACGTTAGGAAACTAGCCTCGGTTGCGGGTGGTTCTTTAGGCGGAATGCAGGTTCTTGAGTGGGCTCTCCTCTACCCCGAATTGGTAGAATCAATAATCCCTATAGCTACCGCAGCAAAGCACTCACCCTGGGCAATTGGCTTAAATCAGGCTGCACGGAATTCCATTAAAAATGATCCTGCATGGAATGGCGGAGATTATGTTAAACAACCTTTTGAAGGATTTTCCCTCGCAAGGAAAATTGCAATGATCAGTTACAGAAGTTATCCCTCATTCAATAAAAAATTTGGCCGGGAAAGGGCTGAAGAAGAAGGCTACTTCAAGGAGAATAATTTATTCAGCATCGAAAGTTATCTTAATCATCAGGGAGATAAACTTACAAAACGTTTTGATGCCAATTCTTACTTAACCGTATCAAAGGCAATGGACTTGCACGATGTAAGTCGGGATAGAGGTTCTCTGGAAAAGTCACTGGGTTCAATTAAGTGTCCTAGTTTAAATATTGGTATTTCTTCTGACGCTCTCTACCCTGCTGAAGAACAGAAAGAGATTGCTTCTTTAATTCCAAATTCTGAATACGCTGAAATTGATTCCATACATGGACACGATGCATTTCTTATTGAATTTGAACAGTTGATTAAGATGATTGGTGATTTTCTGGAAAAAAAGTCAGGTAGAAAAAAAATGATAGCCGTCTGATGTTGAATAAACCATCAGTTTAACTTAACTTGGATGTATATAAACATCGCTGAGTTATTATGGATCATTACGGTTTTCTGTCAATCATTCCTCCACTGGCTGCTATTCTTCTTGCCATTAAAACGAGGCAGGTATATTTATCCTTGCTGATTGGAATTTGGTCAGGTTGGATAATACTGGATGGAGGTAATCTATTTACCGGATCAATTTCAGCTATCGAATCACTCGTTAATGTATTTGCTGATCCTGGAAATACCCGCACAATTCTCTTCAGCTGTTTAATCGGGGGATTATTGGCACTGATTCAGCGCTCGGGCGGTGTTGAAGGATTTGTCAAAAGAATTAATAACAGACTTTCCTCGCTAAATACTCATTCTAAATCCAATAATCGAATAATACAGTTGTTCTCATTTTTTACGGGCGCAATTATTTTCGTTGAAACTAATATAAGTGTCCTCACAACAGGTTCTATCTTCCGTCCGGTATTCGATAAATATAAAATTGCCCGTGAAAAACTGGCGTATATAATAGATTCCACTTCCGCCCCTGTATGTATATTAATACCATTTAACGCTTGGGGCGCATATATTATTGGGTTACTTGCTCTTAATGGAATCGAGGATCCCTTTACAACTTTGTTCCAATCATACATTTTCAACCTTTACCCGATTTTAACCATAGCTCTACTTCTGTTCCTTATTATTTCAGGAAAGGATTTTGGACCAATGAGAAAAGCTATGATCCGGGCTGAGAAAGAAGGAAAAATACTACGAGATGGTGCTCGTCCATTGGTTAGTTCCGATATTACTTCGCTTCATAAAAAAGAAGGTATTAATGCAAAATCATTTAACATGCTAACACCCATCATCTTAATGGTTTTAATGATGCCGATTGTTTTAATAATTTCCGGTTGGAATTCTTCTGAGTATATAACTTCTTTGTCGTTCAATGAAAAGATTCTTGAGGCAATTCGTAATGGTTCCGGTTCCCAGGCCGTTCTATTATCTGTGATTGCAGCTATTTTTGTTTCAGTAGTGCTGTACAAATCTCAAAGAATACTTTCTATAAAAGAAATGACGGACTTAATTCTAAAAGGAATGGGAGGACTTGTTCCTTTAGCTCTCTTAATGTTGCTTGCCTTTGCTATCGGATCACTTTGCAAAGAACTTGGCACAGGTCTCTATGTTTCTCAACTTGTGGGCGATTTACTGACGCCAAAATTGGTGCCGGCAATAATATTCATTATTTCGGGTTTTATTGCCTTTTCAACTGGCACTTCCTGGGGAACATTTGCCATTATGCTTTCCATCGGAATTCCAATTGCAAATTCCATGGGAATTGACCAAAACATAATAATTGGGGCTGTATTGGGCGGTGGAGTGTTTGGTGATCATTGCTCCCCGATTTCTGATACTACAATTGTCTCATCAATGGCTGCAGCATGCGATCATATTGATCATGTGAAGACTCAGTTACCATATGCATTAACAACAGGTTTAATATCAGTCTTAATTTATATTATTATCGGATATATCTTTCTCTGATATCAAATCATCAAAGTCGCAAGACAGTTTTCATTGAATTAGTATTGATAATATCATATTTTAACAAAATGAAAAAATGTTCAAAACTAAATATAAATCTAAACAGAGGTTAAGATGGCTTCACAAAAAATGTTGACTGAACTAAATAATCAAATACAGGAAGAGATTTTCTCTTCATACCTATATTTATCTATGGCAGCTTGCTTTGCTGATAAAAACCTTAATGGTTGTGCTCAATGGATGACAATACAATCACAAGAAGAATACGCTCATGCAATGAAATTTTATCAGTATGTTCTTGATATTGGTGGCAGAGTTGAATTGCAGGCAATCCAAAAACCAGACTTCGAATGGCCAACTCCACTGTCAATGTTCGAAGGCGCCCTGGCACATGAGAAACACGTTACAGGAAGAATCAATCTTTTGGTTGACATTGCAGTTGAAGAGAAAGACCACGCAACTAATAACTTCCTGACTTTCTTTGTAGGTGAGCAAGTTGAAGAAGAAGCAAACGCTACTCAGATAGTTGAAAACTTCAAAATGGTTGGTGATAATATTCAGGGTCTTTATATGTTGGATAAAGAACTCGGTGCTCGCCAGGTATAAATTTTGCTAAATCGCCTCTTAATTGAGGTGATTTTTTTTCTTCTCTACTATTTTCCTTTTATAAAGATTTTCATATATTAGGAGTCTGAAATTTTCCAAGCAAGGAGATAAAATGGCTAGAAGATGTCAATTGACAGGTGTAGGACCTACAAGTGGTAACAGTATTTCTCATGCTCATAACAAAACAAAGAGAAGATTTTTACCTAATCTACAGAAAAAAAGAATTTGGGTTAAAGAATTGAATAGATTCGTTACTATTAAGTTGTCTACGAGCGCGTTGAGAACTATCGCTAAGAATGGTACGGCTGATCTTGCTAAGGGTATTAATAGCAAACAAATTAAAGTTCGTTAATCCATCCAAAATTTTAAAAAGCTCAAATGTTTCTATTTGAGCTTTTTTTTTGTTTAAAATGAAATTCCCGAACCATTAGAGTGATTCGGGAATTATTATTCAATTGAGTAGTGGAAGTAACATTTCAGTAAAAATACTGCTTATGTTACCACTTGATTAACGACGTACATTCTTCCTTTCAACTTTTTTAGCGCTGTTACTTGATTGCCTCTTCGACTGGGACTTTGTATCCCGACTTACATTTGAAGATTTTCTCTTCTCAATTCGTTTATCGGCAGGAGTAGCACTTTGTCTTTTTACTTCATCTCGTTTTATGGTTAATTCAGGACTTTTTTTTACCGTTCTTTTTGTACTCCGTGAATTATTTTCAGACTCTACTTTAGAATTATTTGATCTGACATCTCTATCCTGACTACTGCTTCTTTCTCTTTTAATAACTTTAGTCTGAGTCGAGCCTTTGGAATTATCTTTTTCTGTATTTACCTTACGCTCGTTGCGTTTTATTTCGGTTTCTCTGGTGACTCCTCTGGATTTATTCGTCCCATTATCCTGAGTTCTACTGGCAGTACCATTATCACTTCTCTTAATTTCACTTCCTTTTCTGCTGCCAACAACTACTTTATCTTTCAGCAAAGATGTACTCTTAGTTCCACGAGTAATTGTTCGTTCCGAATTCCCATCAAATCTGTTCAGTTCTTTTCCAGTAGGTCTGTATGATCGGATACCATCATCGTTTCTGTCACGACTTCTATTATAGTCATCAAGAGAATTAATCCTGTTTATTTCTCTTTCCGATATTCTATAGCCGCCTCTTCTTTCAACGTAGTTTCTGTCCACGCCACCATTTACTATCCGGTTATTATCATAGTAGTAATTTGTACGATATTTGGTGTTGCTAAAAAAGTTATTTACATACCGATGATTCATAAAATGGTGATGAACATTTCTATTACAAAAATGATTATAGCTTACAAAATTCCAATAATTAGAATGAGATCTCCAGCCCGTTGAAAAATGGATACCAACTCCAACGTTAAAAGAAGCATATGCTGGCAATGGTGACCATCCGATGTAATCATTATCATATCTCCATTCTACCCAGGCAGGTGCCCATTCGTAATCAGGTAACCAAACCCATCCATAATAATCTTCATACATCCATCTACCGTAGTGATATGTTGCCCAACCAAACGGCTCGTAAGAATCCCAGTACCAGCCATTTTGTGTCCATGACCACTGACCAATGGAATATGGCTGCCAATCATAATTAACTGAAGTAGGTCTCCATACTGTAAGATCTCCATCTAATGAGATCCATTCGCCATGTGGTGCAAGTGAATAATAGAAATAATTGAAATCAACGTTCATATCCGGTCTTGCTTCTGTTCGGATAAAAGTGATAAATACTACTAATGCTACAAAAATTATTATCTTTTTCATGACTCACCTCGTTTTGGTTCTGCTTATAATTAGTCAATCCATGTGCCAATCCAAAAACCACGTTTTAGCCCAGTTTTACAAACTTCTTTAACCGTATTGTATAGTATTATATACACAAGTGATTATCTTTTAATATTTCAGATAACCTGCGAATACCATTTTTTTGAAGTCTGAAAATGACTATTTTTCAACAAAACAGATTACTCATTAATATTTAACGGGGGTTAAATGAAAAGAATTCTTTCCCTATCTGCATATGTAATGATATCATTTCTCATTTTTTCATGTTCAAAACCAAAAGAAGGTAATAAAGAAGTGAAAGACGAAATTGCCAAATTTGCAAAAACAGCAGTTAAGTATGATGATACATTACTTGACGATAATCAAAAAATTGTTGTTCAGAAGTTATACGAAGCTGCAAAGATAATGGACGATATCTTTCTTGGACAAGTCTACTCCGGTAACACTGAATTAAAAGAAAGTTTGAAAACAGGCGACAAAGATACTTACGAACTTTTCAATATCATGTTTGGACCTTTCAACAGACTCGATCATGATAAACCTTTCGTGGGTGATAAAGCCAAACCGGATGGCGCAAATTTCTATCCTGAAGATATGACCAAAGAAGAATTTGAAAACTGGATAGCAGTCCATCCTGAAGATGAAGCTGCCTTTACTTCTGAATTTACTGTTATTAAAAGAGACGGTGAAAAACTTATCGCAGTCCCCTACTCAGTCCAATACAGTGAAAATCTCAAAAAAGCCGCGAACTTAATGAGAGAAGCTGCCAACTATGCGGATAATCCCTCATTGAAAGAATATTTGATAAAAAGAGCCGCCGCTTTTGAAACTAATGATTATTATGAAAGTGATATGGCATGGATGGATCTTAAAGACCATACCATAGAAATTGTAATCGGTCCCTATGAAGTTTATGAAGATGCGCTGTTCAACTTCAAAGCTGCGTTCGAATGCTTTCTTACAATCGTTGATCCGGTTGAATCTAAAAAACTTGACATATTTGTTAATTACCTGAATGATATGGAGCACAACCTGCCATATCCTGCCGAGCACAAAAACTTTGCCCGCGGATCAGAATCACCAATGGTTGTTGTACAACTTGTATATAGCGCCGGCGATACAAAAGCAGGCGTACAAACACTTGCGTTCAACCTTCCTAACGACGAGCGTGTAAGAAAAGCAAAAGGCTCAAAAAAGGTTATGCTGAAAAATATACATGAAGCCAAGTTTGAGACAATTCTTACTCCAATTGCCGAAAAGATTATGGAGCCGGAACAATTGAAATATGTAACTTTTGAGGGGTTCTTTAACCATACTTTAATGCACGAAATTTCTCATGGTTTAGGACCTGGTTTTATAACTGTAGATGGCAGAAAGACAGAAGTAAAGAAGGAACTAAAAGAAACCTACTCCACCATTGAAGAATGTAAAGCCGATGTTCTTGGACTTTTTAATAATCAATTTATGATAGAAAAAGGCGTATTTCCGGCAGAATTCGAAAATGAAATGTGGTGTACATTCCTGGCAGGCGCCTTCCGTTCAATGCGATTTGGTATTGGTGAAGCTCATGGCGGTAGTAATGCCATTATATATAATTACCTTCTCGATAATGGAGCATTTGAATATAATGAGAGTACTCAAAAAGTGAAGGTTAATTTCGACAAAGCATATACAGTTCTTACAGATCTTGCAAATAAACTCCTGATGATCCAAGCCACTGGCGATTATAATGCCTCAAAAGAGCTTATTGCAAAATATGTGGTTGAGACGCCTTCAATTAAAATATTACGAGATAAATTGACCCATCTTCCGGTTGATATCAAACCAGAATTCCAGATTGAGAAATAACATTTACATGGGTGTGGCATATTTGCCGCACCCATAAACTTTCCTCAATATTCTTCGAAAATATTAGAACCCGATTCCGTTGTCAGACATCACATAATAGTATGATTATTTAAAAGTGTCGTATAGCCGAGTCCATTTTCTATATAACATTCTTATATTTGCTAAAGAAATAAATTCTAATATATAGGAAACACAATGTCCCCTAAATTTTTCTTAGATAAACGACCTCATAATGGATTATCCTATGAGGACTATAGACAAAAAACTATTGAATTTGTTGAATCAACAAATCCTGAAGGATTAGAAGATTCTGAAAGAAGTTTATACGATTACACAAAACTCAATCTGCATAGAAGTAAGCGAATTGACCGTGTTTACAAGGTAAATGAGGAATTTAGAGCAATTCTTCAGGGAATAACCACACCGCAAATTTGGATGGTGCTTACTGAAGATTGGTGCGGTGATTCCGCGCAAAATTTACCCTATATCGTAAAAATGGCGGAAGAAAATCCACTTATTACTTTGCGGATTATGGAACGTGATAAAAACCTGGACATAATGGATTTGTATTTGACAGGCGGAAAGTCAAGATCAATCCCTAAACTCGTTGCTTTTGATGAAGATGGAAATGAATTGTTCCAGTGGGGTCCGCGGCCTAAAGAAGCTCAGGACAATGTAAATCAGTGGAAAGAGTCAGGATTATCAAAAACTGAATTTATGGAAAAACTTCACCTTTGGTATGCAGGTAATCGTGGCAAAGCACTTGAACAGGAATTTATGTGGATATTATGCGAAGTGGATGAGTGTAAAGAAGCTTAATAACTAAGTGTAAAGTTCATAAAGTTCATAAAGTTCATAAAGTTCATAAAGTTCAAAATTAACGAAATTACGGCGAGAAAAAAATCTCGCCTTTTTTATTCCCGGTTATCGATTCTAGAAATTATAAAATGAAATCTTTCAGTTTTCTTTTTGCTGTTCCTTTATCTTTTCACTTTTTGCGTCTACTTGTTTCTACGTTTCAACAATTCAACCGCTCGAAATCATTTTCATTTAATTTCCAGTTCCAGCCTGGTAAATGTTCTAACAATCTTCCCTTTATCACTGCCGGGTATAAATTCCGACTCGAACATGGCAACTTCTACTGCATCATCAATGCCATATCCAAGTCCTTTTATAATTTTTGTATTTCTCACAAAACCATGTTCATCAACATCTACATCAACAATAACTTTACCTGTTATTTTCATTCGCTTAGCTGTTGCAGGAATTAATATTCTCTTGTAAACAGCATCCATTCCACCCTTCGGTACGGGGCAATTATCAAATGCACAACCCCCTTCCTGCTCAGACATATTCGAAGTAGAAAAAGTATTCTTCTCAGCATAAGAATTAGTGTTATTTGCCGCACTTTTCTCACTCTCGAGAGATTTATTTTCCCCTCTTACTTGAGAAACTTTCTTTTTCATTCCATTGCCTAGGCCGGCGGAAAGGATACTCTTGTCATTTAAGGTAAAATCAATTCTTATCGTAAGATGAGAACTAACAGCCTTACCATTTGTCTGTCCCGGAATAAATCTTGTTTCTTTTACAGCACGTTGAGCTTCCTCATTACAGCCTAAACCGATTCCCTCAATGATAGTCGTTTGGGTAACTATACCCTTCGCATTAACATCGGCAATCAGTAATACAGAACCTTCAAGACCATATAGCTTTGCATGTTCGGGATAAACAATTGCGTCCTGAATGCTTTTCATACCTCCAATAGGAATAGGACAAAGATCAGAATCACAAATTAAATCACCGTTTTTCGTTTGTATTTCGTATTGCCTGTTGCCCGTCATGTACAGCTCAGGCGGTGCGGAGTATAGCCGGTCATACTCAAGTTCAATTTTCTTTACGAGAACACCATCTTCATAACTGAGAACCGATTTTAGTCCTCCATTATCATAGTATGTTTTATGAAGTCCATCTTTCACACCTTCATTAACATAAAATTCCTCTTTCAACAAACCGGTATCGAAATAGCTTTTTACCCATCCATGCAGCTTTCCGCCGCTGAATGTTTTTTCCTCCTTCAGGTTACCATTTTCATAATACCAGTAGGAAGTCCCCTCGTAAATTTCGTCCACAAAGGATAATTCAGATTCTAAATTACCATTCACATGGTAGGTTTTGTAGATACCGGATTGGCAATAATTTATTGAGGAATAAAAAAACATCAGTAAGATTATTTTTTTCATAGTGTTCGAAAGAAGTTTATCATAGTTGCAAAATAATGAAATTAGTCGAATTTTGTACTCATTCAATTCAGTGTTTAATCTGTAAGTTAGATTTGTTGCAAGACTCATCAAGTTATTCTAATTTTGTATATGCTATGCTGTCCTGCTTACAATTAAAATACTACAGAGTATATCTTTTTATAAAAAACCTCTTAATGTAACGCTTTAATCGATTCATTAATAAAAGCTCATCATTCTTTACATATATTCCCTCATTGTCTTTGGCTGACCACATCCTTCGCCATTTATAATTGGGAGGTAAATAGTACTTTAAGTAGCCATCAGTGTTAAATCCTACTGATTTTTTTTCCTTATTACATTCATCAACAAGAATTTTAATTTCCCTGCCAAAATTTGCTATATCGAACCCTGGTGAATCTTTACCTTGAAAAAAGGTATACCCCTCAAAATTGTTGGGTTCTGGATTTTTTAATTTTCCAGCTAAATTTCTGGCCCAGCTATTTGACCAATAATGCACTGCATAAGTACCATTCTTAATTAGTCTTTTACGTTTGTCGTCTTCCGGAAGTAAATTCTCGTACAATTTCCTCAATTCAGCATGCCCATTTTTATATGGATAAATGAACTTAGGTGCCAGCAGATCGATGATGTGATTATTATTATTATAAACCTTTGTAATCATCAAAGGACCAGTAGTAGTGAGAACATCATTAGCTTTACCATTAAAAGAAGAATCACATGTTTTAATTTCTTTTAACACCGCAGCCATGAATGGATGACCCGGGACTGAAGCCATGAAAGCGTTGCATATTACTTGTTTAATACCGCAATATTTAGCGTGAATAGGTGGTTCCTCTCCAATAACAAATTCTTTTTCATATAAAAGTGGATCAATCTTTTGTAAGCACTCAATATCCAAATCAACGTAAACTCCACCCATTTTATGTAGAATAAAATATCTTATTGCATCCGCACGCTGAATATCAAGGGGATATGAACTATAGAGGTCAAAATATTCCGGATAATACTCTTTTACAAACTTGCTGCCATCTTCATCAGTCCATAAGATATATTTCCAGGATGGATGATATTTTTTCCAAGTTTCTGTAAAATATTTCCATTCTTCCGGAATTTGTTCATCCTTCCAGGTTTGATGCATAGTTTTGGGAATTTTCATATGAGCAAGATTCATTTTGTCTGAAAATATTTTATTTATTAATAATTCCTCGTACTTAGCCATCTCAAGCCAAATCCATATTTTAGCATCGCTCTCAGCTTTTTTGTTTATTTATTGGCTAAAAGATAATGAATTGTCTTCTTTTTATTCTATCTAAATCGATCCCATATAATGGTATGTTATTGTCATTGAAATTAAACTGTTAGTTTTTTAAATTAATCCCGACGTTACACTCCATAAAAGAGGGGTTACAATGATTAACAAGACTTTAGCATCTCTTTACATGTTTTTAATATTCTTCCTCCTTTCAACAACTGCACAGAAGTTCACTTATGATGATTTCAAAACACCCGAGTATTGTGGTTCCTCCTGTCATACTGACTTTTATCAGCAATGGAAGCAGGCAATGATGTCGCAGGCATATACACATCATTGGGATGAAATTGAATATTTCCAATTGGCTATTCCACATGCTGAAAAGGATGAGAAAGTTGCAGAAGTGAAAGAAGGCTGCAACGGATGCCATGCCCCTATTTCTTATGTTGTGGGAGATGTTCCGCCACCGAAACCTGAAATGAATTCCCGGGCTAACGAATCCGTCTCGTGCGAGGTGTGCCATAGTATAACCGGATATGAAGGAGATACTCCGCATAATTTCAACTATATAATGAATCCCGGTAAAACAAAATACAGCTCGAGGAAGGGAGATATTCAATCCCCCGCTCACGATATTGTTGTTACAGATTTGCACCATAGTGGTGACTTCTGCGGTATTTGTCATAATGAAATGAGTCCTTTTGGAGTTTGGGTAAAATCCACGCATCTTGAATGGAAAGAAGGACCTTATTCTAAAGAGGGTGTACAGTGTCAGGATTGTCATATGCCAAAGGCTAAATTTAAGCCCGCCTCAATGGGTTCAACTTATGAAGATACCAGATTACACTTATTTCATGGTGCTCATGATAATGGAAAAATTAAAGGTACCATTGAGTTAAGGATACATCCTGATATTCGTGAAGCAGAGCCTGGTGAAACAGTTAAATTTAACCTTGCCCTCTTTAATCAAAAAACAGGACATAAATTTCCTACAGGTTCTGTAGAGGACCGAATGGTTTGGTTGAATGTTGAAGCTGTTGATGCTGCGGGAAATAAATACCATCTTTCTGTGGATAAAAAAGGATTTGAAGGAGAGGAGTATACAATTTCAGCAGACGTTTTAGCCTATCAGGATATGGGAATTGCTCTTGATATTCCGGACTTTGAAGGAGTTCAAAGAGATGGAATTCCTGCAGGGAACCGAATATTCAGAATGCCCTACTTTGACCCGCAGGGCAGGATGACAATTCAACAATGGAATACTTCATCTCAAGGAGTTGATTATAGAATTGGTCCACGCGAGACCAAAACTGAAACTTTCACTTTCAACTTACCCGATGAGCTGCCGGCTGGGAAAATGGTTGTAACAGCCTCGCTCTATTATCAGAAGCTAATGACACCGGTAGCAGAATTCCTTAATGTACCTGAAGATGAAGCTGAAGCAGTTTTGGTAAATACACATTCTACAGAAATAGAAATTTTAGATTAGGGAGCAATCATGATAAAGATATTTAGAATAGCATTACTCGTACTCTTCTCCACGGCGCTTGTTTCAGAATCTGTTTACGCAATTCCGGCTTTCGCCAGAAAATACAAAATGAGTTGTCAGACTTGCCACTCTCCTTTTCCAAAATTGAAAGCCTTTGGCGACGAGTTTGCCGGAAATGGTTTTGTACTGGCTGATCAGGATGCGCCTCGTTATTTTCTTGATACTGGCGATGAATCCTTAAACCTTATTAGGGATTTCCCCATGGCTATTAGGATGGATCTGTTCGTAACATATAGAAATAAGGACGAAAAATTAAGTGATTTTAAAACCCCATTCAATCTTAAGTTTCTTACAGGGGGTGCTCTGGCAAAAGATGTTTCATACTATTTCTATTTCTTTTTGAGTGAAGGAGGAGAAATTGTTGGAGTTGAAGATGCGTTTTTAATGTTCAACAACCTTTTTGATACCGAACTTGATTTGTTTGTGGGTCAGTTTCAGGTTTCCGATCCTTTATTTAAAAGGGAATTACGCCTTTCATTTGAAGACTATCATGCCTATAAAAATAAGGTAGGAATTTCGCAAATCGATCTGACTTACGACCGTGGTTTAATGTTAACCTACGGGATGGACACAGGAACGGATTTTGTATTTGAGGTTCTTAATGGTACCGGAATTGGAGTTAAAAATGGCTTTGACAATTTCGATAACGATGAATTTAAAAACTTCTTTGGTAGAATAACACAGGATATTGTTGAAGGAGTTAGAATAGGTGCTTTTGGATACACCGGAAAAGAAAAGCTGATGAATGATATGGGAAATTCGGCAACCAATAAAGTTACCATGTACGGACCGGATCTGACAATTAATCTGAAAGATAAATTAGAATTCAATTTCCAGTATGTCCATCGTCAGGATGATGAAGTATTTCTGACGTCAGCTTCAACATTGCCGGTTGCCGAATTGAAAACAAAAGGATTCTTCGGGGAAATGATATACACCCCACAAGGCGATGAGAGCAAGTGGTACTGTTTAGGATTATACAATTGGGTCGATTCCGATTTTGATGAACTCGATTATAAATCAGCTTCAGCACATTTTGGTTACCTCATAAATCGTAACATTAGATTCGTGTCCGAATTCACTTATGATTTCGTTCGTGAATATGGTCAATTTGGTGTTGGAATTGTAACTGCCTTTTAATTTTTTTAACGGGAGAGACTATGCATAGTTTCTCCCGATTGCATATCTTTAAGTATTCATCAATTATTTTTACTGAGTCTATGAAATTGTTTCATGGTTTTTATCTCGTATTATTTTTTTTCACTTCAAATTTTTCGCAAAGTATAATTGATTTCAAAACTCTCCGATCTAAATTTGCTACAATGCCCAGGCAGGAAAAAGATTATCAGAATGCAATTGAGAAAACGTCTTTGGTATTCACTAAGGAACTATCAGCCGACAATGCTGAGGAATGGGGTAATGCCCTGGAAAATGCTCAACTCTATTATATTAAGGACACTTCAGTAGCAAGAGCTATTACCCGGGTTCTTACGGATTTTAAGAGTCTTCCTGTCAGCATTGTGATGACTGCCATTGAAGTCGGGAAAACTCTCTTCCCTGAAAATGACCTTGAGTCCGTACGCAATATTCTTGCTGGTACAAATAACATTTATCTATTCGCCTACGCGGCAAATTACAGCAACGAAATTAATCCCGAAAAAATCAATGACCTTATTCATTATAAATTCACTTCACCGGAGAATCATCCGGTATTAGAATGTTTATTGCATCAAATTCAGGTTTCTGATAGCAACAAATTCAGCAGTCGCCCAGACATCATAAGTATAATCGATCATCCGTTTATGGATGGCTCGACCATCATCTATTCATTTTTTAGAAATGATAGAAAGTATCCCGGTCTTAGTATTATAAAAAAACCTGATGGTACATTTGTAAAAGACGCGGTTGGCAATATTTTTTCCATACCTCAATTTTCCATGTCTTATGCTAACCTGCCTGGTTACCTGCGTAACGGGAATACTCCGGAAGGTATTTTTTCAATTGTTGGTTCTTATATTTCACCAACAGAGTCCATTGGTCCCTCAAGAAATGTTTTAACAAGAATAGCTTTCGAGGTTACACCAGAAATATTTTACCATGGTAATAATATGAGTAGCCAGTGGAATATTGAGGAGTATAGAAATTTACTCCCTGAAGATTGGCAGGATTACTTCCCTGCTTATGAGGCATTCTATGCAGGACAGGCAAGGCGAAAAGTAATTGTTATGCATGGCTCGGCAGACGATTTGAGATTTTTTAAGAATGAATCCTACTTCCCCCACACACCTACAAAGGGGTGCATCTCTTCAATCGAATTATGGAACCCTGAAACAGGTTATTGCACCAGAAGTGATCAAACTGACCTAATAAATGCTTTCAGATCAACCGGATCCAACAAGGGTTTTTTAGTAGTAATTGAATTGGATGATAAAGACAGCCCTGTGCTAATTGATGATATTATGGAATTTCTTCAATAGTAATTTCCCGAATACGGTATGCACAAGTTTATCATACCCATTTACACAATTTATGGCGGTTTCATAACTCTTGAAAACGATACCGCTTATCTGGATATGAACAATAGTATTCCCGCTGATCTTAAATGGTACTTCCATAACTTTGATGAATAATAAAATAGGTCTCAGGAAGTTGTCCTGAGACCTATTAAAAATACTTATCATACTAACCAGAAAACTTAGTGACTATTTCTGGCCTTATCTAAAAGATTATTAATTAGCTCAGCTTCTTCAACAGTAACATTCTTCAAAAGCTGCTCAATATCCGTTTCTAAAACTTCAAGTTTTTTTAGCAGTTCCAGACCTGCATCAGTAATTATGACTTCAACCTTTCTTCTATCAACCTTGGAAGTCTCACGCTCAACAAAGCCTTTTACTCTAAGCCTTTCAACCAGCCTTGAAGCATCAGACATTTTATCGAGCATGCGTTCCTTAAGTAAATTAACAGAAGCGCTCCCGGGGTATTGACCCTTCAATATTCTGAGAATATTATATTGAGAACTTGTTAAATCATGTTCCTTAAATCTTTTTTGTAAATGATAATCAAGCCAGCTATTTGTATATATAATATTAACAGCAAGTTTGTTATAAACATTCGAAAATTCTTTTTGCTTTATTTCTTCTTCTAGCATCATTCATCAAGATTTTGTGAGTTCGACATTAATTGTTAGACCAACTTCTTTACTTACAACTGCTCCACCGGCCTCAAGTAAAGCGTTCCACTTCAAACCAAAATCAAAGCGATCTAGTTCCCCTGAAAGTTTGAAACCAGCTTTTGTATTTCCCCAGGGATCATTTACTATACCATTATATTTAACATCAAGTTCAATTTCTTTTGTA